>Ga0214919_10002564_pt1 | contig 28441 bp, 26 predicted proteins | sample LL1503_MetaG_FD_177994 | JGI IMG/M metagenome (GOLD analysis project Ga0214919, IMG submission 177994) | Freshwater microbial communities from Lake Lanier, Atlanta, Georgia, United States - LL-1503 | ecosystem: Environmental > Aquatic > Freshwater > Lake | place: USA: Georgia | collected... | reverse complement strand
GAGCACCCGCAAGGCTATATCCTCCGCACCCAATTACTGCGCTCCATGCGCAAAGCGTGTTACCGCGCCTCACCTGATGGGCATTACGGCCTTAATAAAAAAGATTACACGCACTTCACGTCACCGATTCGTCGCTACTCTGACTTAGTGGTTCACCGTGTCTTTGATGCCTATCTCGCCAAACATAAAGGCGGTCAGGGCAATCCCGCGAGTTACCGCATCGCCCAAGTAGATAATCTCGCCGAGCATTTGAGCCTGACGGAAATCAACAGCACCGAAGCCGAGCGAGATTCAGTGAAAGTGAAACTTATGGAGTATTTTGAGCGTGAGACGGAAAAAAAGAAAAAGACGCTTTTCACCGCGATCATTACCGACGTACGCAACCATGGTTTTTTCATCGAAGTCGCCGAAGCCGGGGCTTTCGGCATGGTGCCCGTCTCCTCACTCAAAGATGATTTTTACGTGCTGAATGGGGCGGGCACCGCTTTCATCGGCCGCAAGAGCAAACGAAAATTCGAGCTCGGCCACAAAGTCCAAGTCGTCGTGGACAAAGTTGACCGACAAAAACGCTTAATTGATTTCACCGTGCCTTGACTCAGGCCACGCCTCACTTGCGCCGCAGCCCTGATTGATTTTATTAATTAAAGCATGAAGCACTATAATTTCATCGAGCGGTTGCAGCGACTTTATCGCCAAGCAGTTAAATTGTGCGCCGCCGGTCAGCGCGGGGCCGAGACTTATTTCACGGCGGAGGAAAAAGCTTTTCTAGCCGCCAACGGCTGGACGGCCCAAAACCTGTATGACTACGCCGAAGATGAATTGAACGGGGGCGAGCCTGGTTGGGACATTGCCCTGAGTATCGAGCTGATTCGCCGCGATTATTTCCTCAACGTTCAAGGCGGAAAATCGACCGGTCATTTTATTGATGAAAATGAACTACCGGGAAAATCGACTCTCCTGGCGGGGCTGCCTTGGTTGGCGCGACTCATCCCCAAAGCCAACGCTAAGCTGCGTGGCGAATTACCGACCTCGATGATGTATGCCTGTGGCGGGGATCGAGCATTTTTTCAACAACACGATATTCAACCCGCAGAATTTCTGAGCCTCATCTGGCGTCACGGCAATAATCACGCCGCCATTAGCGACTGGGTCCAGCAACGTAGCCAGTCCCGCTGACTGATTTAGCTCTGCCGTAAAATTCCCATTCTAATCTAATCATTATGCCGACCTATAATCTTAAAGTTAACGGCGCCGTACATAAAACCGAGGCGGTCGCCGACACTCCGCTGCTGTGGGTCCTGCGGGATCAGCTGGGGCTGACTGGAACAAAATTTGGCTGCGGGATCGGCCAATGCGGAGCCTGTACGATTCATATTAACGGTGTGCCTGCTCGCTCCTGCCAAACGCCGATCTCGACCGTGGGGGCCATGCTCATCACCACGATCGAGGGGCTATCACCGGATGGCTCGCATCCACTGCAAAAAGCCTGGTGCACGCACGATGTTCCGCAATGCGGTTACTGTCAGGCTGGACAAATCATGTCGGCGGCCGCTTTTCTGCAAAGTAACCCCACGCCAAACGATCAAGAAATCGACAGTGCGATGGCCGGTAATCTCTGCCGCTGTGGCACCTATCTGCGCATTCGCCACGCGGTCAAAGCGGCAGCTAACTCGATGCAAAATGGAGGCCGCCCATGAGCGCGCCGCACCACCCATTCTCCCGACGCGACTTCCTCCGGGTGACTACTTTGGTCGGCGGGGGCTTTGCCCTCAGTTTAGCCTTACCGCCCGAGGCGTGGGCCGAGGTGGGCCAAGCGCTCGACGACACCGCTAAAATTTTTACCCCAGGGCCGTTCATCAAAATCACGCCCGAGGGGATCATCACCATTCTCGCAAAAAACCCGGAGACCGGCCAAGGCATCAAAACCTCGCTTCCGATGATTATTGCCGAAGAACTGGATGTGGATTTTTCAACTATCGTGATCGAACAGGCTGCGCTCCGGAAGGACGTCGGTCCGCAATTTGCCGGCGGCAGTCGATCCACACCTGACAACTACCTGCGGATGCGACAAGCTGGGGCCACCGCTCGCGCGATGCTCATCGAGGCCGCCGCCCAAATCTGGCAAGTCCGCTCGACCGAGCTTTCCACCGACCAAGGCAAGGTCATCCACGCGGCCAGCGGCCGTTCGCTCACTTACGGTCAACTTGCGACTAAAGCCGCAACGCTGCCCCTGCCTGCTGAGAATACGATCAAACTCAAGCGCGACGATAGCTTCCGGCTTTTAGGTTCGCGCGTCGGCGGTGTCGATAATCCGCTCATCGTTACGGGGCGGGCGGAATTCGGCATCGACCAAAAACTCCCTGGACTCGTTTATGCCGCTCTCGAAAAATGCCCGGTATTCGGCGGGAAAGTGATCAGCGCCAACCTCGAACGCATCAAAGCACTGCCCGGCGTACTGGACGCCTTCGTGATCGAAGGGACGGAGAATATCAACGGGCTATTGCCAGGCGTCGCTATTATCGCCCGTTCCACGTGGGCCGCTTTTTCAGCTAAGCGTCAGCTAAAAATCGTCTGGGACGAGAGCGCGGCGCCTGGCCATGGAACGGAGGCTTATGCCGCCCAAGCGGCCATTCTGGCGGCGGCAGGGGGTACTAACATTCGCCGCGAGGGCGATGTCGCGGCCGCGATGGCGGCGGCGAGTAAAGTTGTCGCGGGCGCCTATTATTATCCATTCTTGAACCATGCCACGCTCGAACCCCAAGGCTGCACCGCCTGGGCCCGCGAGGACGGCATAGAATTTTGGACAACCTCACAGACTCCGGGCTCGGGCCAAGAACTTGTGGCGAGTACGCTGAAAATTCCCAAAGATAAATTGAAATTGAATTTAGTCCGCGCTGGGGGCGGCTTTGGCCGCCGCTTGGCCAACGATTATCTCGTGGAAGCAGCGGCCATTGCCCTGCGCACCCACGGGGCGCCAGTTAAACTCACCTGGACGCGGGAAGATGATATGCGCCACTGCTTTTATCGTCCGGCCGGGTTCCATTTCCTCAAAGGCGCGATCAATGCGCAGGGACAACTCAGCGCTTGGCATAATCATTTCGTCACCTTCGGCTACAAAAACGCGGAGCGGCCCGCCTCATCGGCGAGCCTCAGCCCGGATGAACTGCCCGCTCGCTTCATACCCAATTTTGAACTGGAACAGTCGATCATCTCCACGATCGTTCCGACTGGTCCCATGCGGGCGCCTGGGAGCAACGGACTCGCCTTCGTCATGCAAAGTTTCATCGATGAACTTGCTCACGCTGCCGGTCGCGATCCGGTCGAATTTCGCCTCGAACTGTTAGGGAACGATCGCGTCGTCCCCCCCGCCGCCGGCCAACGCGGTAACCCTTACGATGTCAGCCGCATGAAAGCCGTGATCGCGCTGGCCGCAGAAAAATCCGGTTGGGGTCAAGCGCTGCCACGCGGTCAAGGCCGGGGCGTGGCGTTTCATTTTAGTCACGCCGGTTATGTCGCTCTCGTGGCGGAAGTCATGGTGACGGCCGATGGCACGCTCACCGTGCGCCAAGTAACCGCCGCTGTTGATGTAGGCCCAATTATAAATCTAAGCGGCGCGGAAAACCAAGTGCAGGGGTCTATTATCGATGGAATCAGCATGGCTTGGTTGCAGGAAATAACCCATGACCGCGGTCGCACCGTGCAGAGTAATTTCAATGATTACCCCCTGCTGCGGTCGACGGAAACTCCCGCGATGTCGGTGAATTTCATCCAGAGCAAAAATCCCCCGACCGGGCTAGGTGAGCCCATTTATCCCGCGGTGCCGCCGGCAATCTGTAATGCCATCTTTGCCGCCACCGGCCACCGCATCAGACAATTACCGATCAATAAAACTGATTTGCGGTGGAGTTAAGCCATCAACTAACGCGCTGATGGCTGCGTGCTATCCTCAGAACGGACGACAGTAGACCATCACCACCGCCACAAGCAGGAGCAAAAGCGCCACGAGACTTAGCGCGCCACGCAAGTGAGCTTTCCGGTAGACGATGCCGCCCAAAGAAGCTAAGCCCAGCCAGCAAACGAATTTTACCAGCACCCAGCCCGTCGCGAAGGGGATTTTCTGGATGGTGAGCATCCCAAAACCGCTGACGAACATCAATAAAGCAGCGATGCCGGTAACCATTAACGTACGCTTGCGGTTGGCGGGATCAGGGTTCCCAAAAGCCATGAAAGTGTGCGCCGTCAGCACGAGCAGAGAGAAAATGTGTAACAGTTGGTAGTAGGGTAGTCTTTCCATAGTGGGTGGGTTTAAAAAAATGACACTCCATTCGTGCCGTATACTCCGGAGCTCATGTCCTTTTTAAGTTAAAGGTGGGCACCACCCGACGGACCTCCTGTCTTCCGATTTACGGCCTGACATCAGCCCGCCTGTCAGCGGTTCCCAAATTATAGCAAAGGCAAAGAGCGTTGGTGGAGCACCTCGAACACAACAGGGTGTCAAAGAAAAGCTACCCCACTTGATCCAGCCGTCAAATGCGAACCCGAGCACGGTTGAATATTCATCCCGCATCGGGAAAATATTCTGACATAGAAGAACGCGGAGGCAGATTGACACGAATGCGGCAAAACATCTAGGTTCGGAATACATGACATCGCCGCAGGGACTATTTCAAATAATCACGCCCCTCACTTTCGGTTGTTTTTGCCGCTAAAATAATTGGCCTGACGATGACGACCTTAACCAAAGAGAACGATGATAGCAGCAGCGAGTTCGTCAAACACTCGAGCCTTTACCAAGAATTTCTCGCCGAGCGGGAAGAAATTTTAAAGCATAAGTGGATCGAGTCTGAACGCCTTGGTCACGATATCGGCTTTGAACGCGCTCTGCTCGATTGGATCCGCAAGCATCGGGATAGCTGGCGGGCGGCGCGACGAGCCCGAAGAGTGGATAATACGGCCCCACACGCTTAAGTTCGGCCTTTAGCTGATCACTGCAGCACAGGTGCTGAGTCCTAACGGGAGCCCATCACCTCTGGCGACAGCTCCAGGCCCCATTGCTCGCAAAAAAAAGGCCGGTCCACGAGGAACCGGCCTTAAAATTTTAAGCAAAAATGCCTTACTTGATTTCTTTGTGGAGCGTGTGGCGCTTGAGGAAGGGATTATACTTCTTCTTCTCGATGCGCTCGGTCACGGTCTTTTTATTACGCTTCGTGAGATAGCGAGAAGGTGGCTTACCTTCTTTGCGGGCTTCAGTGCATTCCAGGGTGACAGTTTCTTGCATGGCTTTAAATGAGTTGTAAGGGGCGAGAGCAAAGCTGCGCATTCGAAGCGTGCAACCTAAATCTGAACTACCCCCAAAGTTCGCCCTGACGCCCCCCAGATGACGCTCACACTAGTAGCTAAAAATCTGCCAGCGATAAGTTTACAAAAATACGCTCAGCCCCCCAGGCGTAAATTTGAAAACTAGCCGAACCCCCGCGCTCTGCGTTAGGCGCTGACTCGCTTTTCAGTCAACGCCATCATAACCCCACGGCGGAATAAAGTAACCTGCCCCGAACTGGAAGAAACCACGAGGGCAATGCAATCGGTCGCTACGGAAATGGCGGCGGCGGCGGCATGACGTGAACCCAGCCCGCTCGGCAAATTGTGATTATAGTCCGCTGCTTGAATAAGTGAGCCCGCCGATTCCACCACTCCGTCACCCCTGATGACAAAAGCGCCATCGATGGAGGAAAACTCCTTGATGGTTTCGTCCATGAAAGGATTAAGGATATTCCGATCCTCTTCCTTGTAGCCATAAAATGGATTAAGTACGAGCGGCTTGGTCAATTTATCAACTTTTTCACTATCCCCCACCACAAACAGACAGCCGACCGGCCGGCCCTCGCGGCCTTCGACCGCTAATTCAGTGGCTACCGCGATGACCCGCTCCAGCACTTCTGGTTTCACGTCGCCTGGCAACAAATCAGCCTGACCCGTCAGCAAGGTTTGAAATTCTTTCTCTACGTCGACGACCACAATGGTATCAAACTGATTACTACCGGCCATCCCACCTACACAGCAAATCCGATCGTTAAATACGATCAGTCCACGCGTGAGACCAACGAGCACCGCGCTGCGCAATTGAGCCATGCGCTGATTTGAAAAGGAGCGCACCTGAATGGTCTCAGTAAATTTAGCGGGGTGATCCTCCGCATCAGTTAAGCTGCGGGTGACGAGAATTGTTTTCAGCGAAGTTTTCCAGGCCGGCGATTCAAAATTTCCCGTAAAGGTATCGCCGAACACCATCAAGCCAGTGCAACCACTGCCGCGCGCGATTTTTTCCGCTTCGCGCAGGACCACTCGATTTACCCGACTTTGCGGGGCGGCTATCGCCTTAGCCGCAATGCCGCCGAATCCGATAAAAAGACGATCGTAGAGAGTTTCAAGGTCTGGGGCCTGCACCAGGCTATCGACGAAATCCTGCTCCTTCAACAAGCGCGCCAACGCGGCCAGTACTTGCAAATAATCACGGGCTTTCTCATCCGCAATTAACATGAAGACGAGCCGCACGGGCTCATTCTCCATCGCCCCATCGTAGCGGATCCCATAATGACTTCGCCCGACCGCCAGTACGTAGCGCCGGCCCATCTTGACCCGTACGTGCGGCATGGCCACCCCGAGGCCCAAGTAAGTGGTCATCGTGCTTTCCCGCCGCAGCAAGCCCTTCAAGAGACTATCGCGATGCAAATCAGGAAAACGGTCCACCGTAAGATTGAGCAATTCAGCCAGAGCCCCCTCCATATCCGCGCTCCCGAGATCAAGAATCCGACCCCGCGAAATATATCGATCTAACCGCATGGTTTAATTTTGCCGTGCTCAGAGCTATTTTTCCCAATTCAGCGCGCCCTTCTTGAACTCATAAAATAAGCCCAAGACGAGGACGCCCAAAAAGAAAAGCATGGGGGAAAGAATCGCAATATGGTTAGCGAGAAAATCCCGGTAGACAAAAGTCCAAGGAATCAGAAAAACGACCTCAATATCGAACAAGAGAAACAGCATCGCCGTGACGTAAAATTTAACCGCGAAGCGCGTATGCGTACTGCCATCACTCGGCACCCCGCACTCATAAGGAGTGTCCTTGATCGCGTTCGGCCGAAAGCGTTGCCCGATTAATTGGCTAGCCATGACCACCCCCACGGTAATGGCCGCAGCGAGCGCTACTTGAATAAGTAAAGGGAGATAATCGGCAGAAACCATACCCAGAAGATGCGCGCATCGCGGGCCCAGCTTCAAGGGGATTTTTCAGCGGACAGCGTCAGTTGCTTTTGGAGCAAATTTGTTTTTGCTGCAGTATGCTTAAACTTAGCCTAATTCTTAGCCTCTGCACTCTCCCTCTTGCCATGTCCGCCCAAACCGCTTTCCCCCCGACTCCGCCAGACCGCAACGAAATCAAAACCTTACCGGCTGGTATCCTGCTCCAAACAGCTGGTCGCGGCAATTATTTCGACGGCGCAGATAATCTCTTCGGCCCGCTTTTTCGCTACATCTCGCGACACAAAATCGCCATGACCACGCCGGTCGAAGCCCGCATCGAGAGTGCCGCGATGTTGTTCTGGGTCGCACCGGCTGAACAAAATAAATTAGCTGGGAACGAAGCAGGGGTGGAAATAATCACCGTGCCGGCAAGGCGGGTCGCGAGTCGAGGCGAACGAGGGGGCTACACACGTGGAAATTTTATTGAGGCACGTACCAAGCTACTCGCATGGGTAGCCACCCAGCCGAACTTAGTCGCCGCCGGTGAACCTTACGCAGTGTACTGGAACGCACCTTTCGTTCCATTCTTCATGAAGCGCTTTGAAGTTCATGTCCCCGTGCGCACCCGCGCGACCGGAGGCTAACGATTGCGCCGGGTTAAGGCGAACTGCCGCCTGAGCGTTGCCACGCGACATGTGCAGGATCGTTCGTACCCACCCCGAGTTGTTGCGCAAAATCAAGCATACGGGCATCGTCATCAGAGATGGGCTCAAAGCCCGCCTTCTTTCTCGCCGCATTGAGCTTCTGCAACATGAGGGCATCTAGAATAACTGGATCCGCACTCATCAAAAGCCGCGGCTCCGAATTGGTGTACAGTGAATTAAAATAAGGTCCGCCGATAAACTGATAAAGCTGGAGACTCGCAATATTGAGCGCCCACCCTTCGCGCAGCTCAGGAATCGCGGCCATTTCGGCCACTGCCGCCGGGGCGGTGGCTGGGCTTTTAAAGAAGCGAAAAGTATTGCTGGCATTCCAAAGCGTGGCATTCACGAGCGCCCCATTAATTCCGAGAATCGGATGATCCGTATAAACGGGTAAATTAATCCAAAAATCGGCATCCAGAAAAAGCGGTGTCGCCAGAAAACTTTTGCGATCTTCCTCCGTCGTCGTGGTCGACTTGCCCCCCGCGGCTGCTTCCACCGCGCGATCATTGGTCACCGGATCGAAGCGTGACGGCAACGGACTATCATAAAACCAGGTCGGATCATAAAATTTCCCAGACTCGAGCACATAAACTGGATGACCAGGAAACGGCACCGTCCCGCTCGAAAACGAAGGCAAATAACCGGTGAGTCGCAACCGCAGTGGGTTGAGGCCGACGAGAAAAATATTTTCGCGGGCAAAGCCCCGCTTCTCGAGCGCCACAATCAGGCCACGCACCAAGCCAAAGGGAGTCGCCAAGCCCGGACCAGAATCCGCATAAATTTTTAGCCCAACTTTTTTCTTGGCGCGCGGGATAAGCTGACGACCAGATGATCGCTCAAAATCCTGTAATAATTGCTCCACGGCATAACGATAATCAGCGTCGCTAAAATCCACGAGGCGATGCTCCCACACCGGAGCAGGCGGCGTGACTTTAGGCGCAGCCCAAGCAGGGAGCACACTAAGCAGAAAGATAAAAACACTCGTGAGTAAGGGGAGAAAGCGCATAAAAATAACACCGACCTAATCAGCATTAAAGCGGGGCAACGTGACAGACCCCAACGACGGTTAAAAGTTTAATCTTAAAGTGAATTATTTTTGATCACCGCCCCTACGGTATTTTCACTTGGCTATTATGACTGTGATCAGCGCCCGCCGACCGGCGCGCCGCAGCCACCGCTCTCCACTTGGCTGATTTTAGGCTCGGCGAACCTGCGGCTCGACCATTAGAGCTAACCAGTGCCCGTCATTAAAGCCTCCAGTCTGCGCGATCTAAAAAATCGCGTTAACATCCACGATGTCGTGGGCCGCGTAGTGACACTCAAAAAAGCCGGCGGTGGGCGCTTCAAAGGACTCTGTCCTTTTCACTCAGAGAAAACGCCCTCGTTCAATGTCTCCGCTGACAAGGGCTTCTACAAATGCTTTGGCTGCGGCAAAGCCGGCGACGTTATTAATTTTGTAATCGAGACCGAGGGCCTCCAATTCACCGAAGCGGTGGAGGCGATCGCGCAGCGCTTTGGGGTGACCCTAGAGTACGAAGCGGGCTCAGGGGGACCCTCGCCCGAGACGCGTTCATTGCGCCAGGAAATTTTTGATATCCACGACCTCGCGGCCGATTATTATCGGCAAGCTTTTTTGGCGGCGACGTCTCATGGAGAATTCATTCGTACTTATTGGGTAAAAAATCGCCGCTTCACGCTCGAATTGGCCGAGGAATTTAAAATCGGGTTCGCCCCGCCCGAGGATAGCGGACTCGCCGCGGCCCTGTGGAAGCGCCAATTTACCGAGGAGGCCTTGCGCCAGTGTGGCTTGTTTTTCACCCGCGAAGGGGCCCTGCTCACGATCGGCGCGCTGCGCCCACGCTTCCGCGGGCGGCTGATGATTCCGATTCGAGACCACCAAGGTCGCATCGTCGCCTTTACCGCTCGGCAACTGGAATTAACCCCCGCGGATGATCCGGCCCGCGAGGCTAAATATGTTAACTCACCGGAAACACCTATTTTCACGAAGAGCAATTTGCTCTTCAATCTCGACCGCGCGCGGAGCCACGCCACGGACGGACATCCCTTCGTGCTCGTCGAGGGACAACTGGATGCCCTCCGCTGTTGGAGCGTGGGCCTGCGGACGGCAATTGCCCCGCAAGGCACGTCGATTACCGAAGGGCAGTTGGCGCTGCTGCGCCGCTATCACCCACAAGTAGAATGTTTTTTTGATAGTGACAGCGCGGGGCAAAAAGCCGCGCTACGCTTTCTCCCAATGGCCTTGAAAGCGGGCTTGGAAATTCGCTTCTTGCTGTTGGCTGGTGCCGAAAAAATGGACCCTGATCTCCTTTTCTTGGAGCGCGGCTTGGCTGCCTACGACGATGTGAAGAAAAGCTCCTGCTCAGCCATGGCCTTTGCGTGCCAATCTTTGTTGCCCCAAGCCGCCACGGCTTCGGCTGAACAAAAATCGCGCGCGGCTACGGCCCTTTACGAGATTATTGCCCAAACCGACTCTGACGTAACGCGCATGTCTTTTCTCAGCGAGATTGCGCAAAATTTGCGCGTGCCCCAAGCAGCACTGGAACGCGACTTACGCGCCTATCTTTTGCGCGGCAGCGGTTCACGTTTTGCTCCCGCGCATAGCGCCCCCACCCCGATGGTGAACCTCAGCGCGGGCCCCTCGACCAAAGCCGCCGAGGCTCACTTACTTTTTCTCTGCCTCCACCATGAGTCGCTGTTGCACGCCTTCGCTCGCCAATTGCCGCATGAATGGATCGACCAATCACAACCAGCTGGTCTGCTCCTCGATCGTATTTTGGCCGAGGCCGCCCACAACGGTTGGGCTGGTCGCGAACAACTTGACCAAATCCTAGAGACTGAAGAAGAAAAGTCGCTCATTGCTTCCCTACTTTTTGAAGTAGCTGGCGATGATGATTTAGCAAAAATGGCGAATGAGGGATTGCGCTCCATGCAGCGACGATTTCTTGAGCCCAAGGTGCGGCAAATAGAACTTGAAATAGCTACTAAAGGCGCGGACCTTGACAGTCAGCTTCCGTCACTCTTGAAACAGCGTGCCGAAATCATTCGACAGCTGCAACATCCGCCAAAGCTCACCCTCGATTCCTGACTTTGCTGATATTGTCAGCCGATCTATCCTAACTCATAGAGGAAGCCATCATTTACGTTATGCCGAGCCATCCCAAGCAAGCCAAGCCCACTACCAAATCCGCCCTCAAAAAGGCGCCGGTTAAATCGCATGCCCCTGCCCCCGCGGGCAAGGCTCACGAAAAGCCCCACACCCCCCCTGCGCCTAAGCCCCAAGAATTGGTGAAGGCGGTTACCGCCCACGCCAAACCGGCCGCGACTGCACCAGCGTTCGTGCCCTCAACTTTGGCCCAGGGGAAACATCCAGAGCCCACCAAGAATAGCGCCCCACTCGCGGCCACCGCCGACGCGACCAAGGAATTTAAGGAAAAGGCTCTCGAAAATCTCTCTGGCGATCTTAACGAAAAAATCCGCTACCTGATCCGCCTGTCCAAAGAACAGGGCTACCTCACGTACGCTGACATTAACGAAGCGCTCCCCGAGTCAGTCGATAATCCGGAGGATATCGAAAACGTCATTTCCATCCTGCAGAATCTGGAAATCGATATACTCGATCCTGATGAAGTTGAAAATTACAAGCTGCGGCAAGAAGAGGCAGAAGAGGAGGAGTCCCGCACTTCAAACAACGATATTCTCGATGACCCGGTCCGCATGTACCTCAAGCAAATGGGGCAAGTCCCCTTGCTGACCCGCGAACAGGAAGTCGAAATCTCGAAGCGCATCGAGACCGCAGAGATCAATGCGTTAGCCGCGCTTTTTGCACTCGGGCCCGTCGGCAAGCATCTCGCTAATCTTGGCGAGAAACTCCTGCTCCGCACAGAGCGTTTTGATCGTCTGGTCATCGATAAGAAAATCGAAAGCCGCGACATCTATTTCAAAAATCTCCAGAAGCTAGTTGATATCACTCGGAGCAACGACGAGATCGCCACGGAAGCTTGGAATGATTCTCTGAAAGCTCGCGATGAAAAAACTCGAAAGAACGCGATTATTCGCTTCAAAAAGCGCGATAACGTCCTGCGCGCGAGCTACGTTAAATATTTCTTCAAATTGAAAGTGTTTGAGGATTTCCTGATCGAATTGCGGCCGAAAATTCAAGAGGTCGAGAAATGTTTCCATGATTTACATCGGGCGAAGCATCCAAAATCTAAAAAAGATGCGGCGATTGATGTGCGCGCGGTCAACGCGAAGCTGAAGCACCTCGAGATTGATATGCGCATCACGCCCCAGGGCCTGATGGACACCCTTAAAACCGCGCGCGGCTTTATCCGGGAGGCCCATAAGGCCAAAACGGAGATGGTCGAAGCCAACCTCCGCCTCGTCATCTCGATCGCCAAGAAATACACTAACCGTGGTCTCTCTTTTCTCGATTTGATCCAAGAGGGTAACATGGGCCTGATGAAAGCCGTCGAAAAATTCGAATACCGGCGCGGTTATAAATTCTCCACTTACGCTACGTGGTGGATCCGGCAGGCGATTACTCGCTCCATCGCGGACCAAGCCCGCACCATTCGCATCCCGGTCCACATGATCGAGACCCTGAATAAGGTGATGCAGGTGCAAAAACAATTACTCCAAGAATTCGGGCACGAGCCAACCCCAGAAGAAGTCGCGGAGGAGATGAATCTGCCGGTGGAACGCGTTCAGCAGATCATGAAAATGGCGCAACAACCGATCTCGTTGCAGTCACCCGTCGGCGACGGCGATGACACCAGCTTTGGCGACTTTATTGAGGATAAGTCCGCGGATAATCCATACGACATGACGGCCTTCTCGCTGTTGCGCGAAAAAATCATGGATGTACTCGATTCACTCACAGAACGGGAACGACGCGTACTCACCTTGCGTTTCGGCTTGGTTGATGGTTACAGCCGCACACTGGAAGAGGTCGGCAAGCAATTTAAAGTTACCCGCGAACGCATTCGGCAAATTGAAGCTAAAGCTCTTCGTAAAATGCGTCACCCCACCCGCATTCGGCAGCTGCATGGCTTTTTCGATGCCGAGCAAATCGATAATCCCCAGAACTTGCTGAAGAAGCCACCGGCCATCCCGCCCCAATTTATTAAACAAGGCGGTTTGCTCGGCAAAATGCTCTTCCCACAAACCTAAAGCGGCTTTCGCCCTTTACGTTTTACCGCAAACAAACTACTCATATTGATTATGCCAACCTCGTTGCCCCACTCCCTCGCCATTTTTGGTCTCGGCGGACCAGAACTAATGATCATCTTGGTGATTATTCTATTACTCTTCGGCGGCGCTAAGCTCCCCGCGCTCGCGAAAGGTCTTGGCCAATCCATCAAAGAATTCAAGAAAGCGGCCAAAGACGGCAACGAAGATGACAAGGAAGAGAAAAAACCAGACGCGGGCCAAAAGCCTGGGAATAATTAATAATAATCTGACTCATTTGATTATTTGCGGCGCACCTCACCCGGTGCGCTTTTTTTATGCTCAGGTCACCGCATTGCCAACAACACGGCAGGCGCTAGTCCGCCCTAACCCGTTTCCACCAGCTAGTTTGCTTTTGACAACTTCGCCGCGCCGCGACTTGTATTAGCAAACCTCTTCCCCGTCATCGCTCCAATGTTCAACCATCTGCTGGGTCTTTTCTCTAACGACATCGGTATCGACTTGGGCACCGCCAATACCCTCGTCTACGTAAAAGATAAAGGAATTGTGCTCCGCGAACCGAGCGTCGTCGCGGTTCATACTATTTCCCGCAAAGTGCTCGCCGTGGGCGACGAAGCCAAAAAGATGCTCGGACGCACCCCCGGTAATATTACCGCGATTCGTCCGATGAAAGATGGCGTGATCGCTGATTTCGATATCACGGAGGCCATGTTGCGCTATTTCATTAAGAAAGTGCATAACAATTCAAAAGTAGTCTCACCGCGGGTCGTGGTCGCCATTCCCAGCGGTATCACCGAAGTCGAGAAGCGCGCGGTAAAAGAATCCGCCACGCATGCCGGCGCCCGCGAAGTTATCACCATTCTTGAGCCGATGGCCGCCGCCTTAGGGGTCGGTCTTCCCGTCGATGAACCAGCAGCTAACATGATTGTTGATATCGGTGGAGGCACCACCGAAATAGCCATTATTTCCCTCTCCGGCATTGTGTTTTCAAAATCGATTCGCGTCGCTGGGGATGAATTCGATCTCGCGCTGATTAACTACATGAAACGCGCCTACAATTTACTGATTGGCGAGCGCACCGCTGAGGAAATCAAAGTAACCATCGGATCCGCTTACCCCCTTGCTACGGAATTATCGATGGAGGTTAAAGGCCGCGACTCGGTCGCCGGTTTACCCAAAACTATTCATATCACCTCGCAAGAAGTGCGCGAGGCGATGTCTGACACCGTAGGAGCCATTGTCGAGGCCGTGCGGGCCGCCCTCGAACGCACGCCCCCCGAACTTTCTTCCGATCTGGTCGATCGCGGTTTTGTCTTGGCCGGCGGCGGCTCGCTCATCCGTGGAATCGATAAACTGCTCTCCGAAAAAACGGGGCTGCCCGTCATCGTCTCCGACGATCCGCTATCAGCGGTCGCCAACGGCACCGGCGTTTTCCTTAACAATATCGACGAATTGTCCCGCGTCGCCGCTGATTTCTAAGCGAGGCCGGCGTCACTTGCCGGCTCAATCGCCGACCACGTCGTGCTTCCAAAACGCTTCGATCAGGTTAGTCCGTTTGTCACCTTGGGGGTTATTTTGCTCACGTGGCTCCTGCTGCCATTCGTTTTCAAGACGTTCACGCGGGCCACTTTTTTTGAGATTCAAGCCCCCCTGACGGTCGCTGATTCTTACGCCCACGATCTGCAGGATTTTTGGTCCAACCGTCTCCACTCTAAAGATGAGCTTCTCCAAGCTGGCCGTGACTTGGCTGGGCTCGTGGCCAAATATGATTTTAGTGTGCAGCAAAACCAACAGTTGGAAGCCGACATTCTGCGTTTAGAAAATCTGCTTAATCTTCCGCCGCTCCCCGCCTTTCGACTGGAGGCGGCCCGCGTTGCGCAACGCGATTTCTCTGGCTGGTGGCAGCGCTTCACCATTCGCAAGGGACAAAATTTTGGCCTAACCGTGGGCGCTCCGGTCGTTTTCTCCGGGGGCGTGGTCGGGCGCATCACGGAGGTTCATCGCTATACCGCGGTCGTCGATCTGGTCACCAGTCCAACGTTTCGCCTCGCCGCTAGTCTTGCCGGCGACAACCGCCCCGTCAGCTATCAAGGCGGTCTGAACGATTCATTCAAAGCCCCCCGGGGCACGGTGGAGTTTGTCCCTCTTGAATTTACCGCGGCGCGAAACGCTCCGCGCCGACTGGTGACCTCTGGCCTTGGCGGCATTTTTCCCGCGGGGCTTTCGATTGGCGAGATCCTCAACCTCGAGCTGAGTCCCGACGGGCTATTTAAAGCCGGCGACGTGCAGCTTGATGAGCGCATTGGCACGCTCACGGAAGTTACCGTACTTGTGCCGCTAAACCCCGAGGAACTTTAAAATGCTTTTGCGCGGTGCCTGCCTCATCCGACGGTGCGTAATTAGCTGCCGGTCTTTTCGAGCCTAATCACGCCATGCGCCGCTACGATTTCCGCTGGCTGCTGATGGTATCTGCCAACCTAGTCCTAACCTGGCTGACTGGCTTGGCCAATCACTACCTCGCGCCCCTGGCGCTGCATTTGTACATTTCCGGGCTATTCGTCGTGTTCGCGGGATTGCGTGTAGATCCCAAGCAGGGTTTGATCGCCACTTTACTGACGGGGCTCCTCCTCGACGCTACCATCCCGGTACCTTTTGGCACGCACTTGGTACTCCTCGGACTGATTCATGCTACGCTGCTGTATGGTCGTCGCCGATTCCCCCGCGAAGGGTCGATCTTTGGCATCGTCGTTGCACAATTTGCTAACCTTTTTCTTTTTATCACCCTCTCCTTTCTGCTGGTAAGCGAGAATCCTCGTCCGGGGGAGGCTTGGTTGCGCATCTTTGTCGACCTCATGGTTTCACAAATAATTATCCTGCTCATCACGCCTTGGTTCTTAGCTCTGCAAAGCCGAGTATTTGAAAAAATGCACATTCATCCTGAGACGGGACGCGCGCTCGCGCGCTGAGGCCCCCTGTTTTTTCACCCGTGAGCCGACTCATCGAAACTCATCACTCGCGCAATCCACGTCTCTGGGTTTTTTATGCCGCGGTAGCGGGGCTCTTGCTCGTGCTGATCAGCGGACTCGTTTACCGCCAGCTCATAAAATCGCTTCTCTACAGCGGCAAAGAACGCCTGCAAAATTTGCGGCGAGTGGTGGTCCCCGGTCCGCGCGGCTATATCTATGATCGTGATGGCAAGATCATCGTCGGCAATCGTCCGCGTTTTTCGGTCGTGCTTAATTTGGCTGAATTACGCGGCGAATTTAGAGCCGAGTATCGAAAAATTAAAAATAATTATCTCTCCCTCGCGATTACCGAGCGACCTGATGCCGATCAATTAACGCGCATTGCGCGCGCCAGTGTTGCCCAACGCTATCTCGATACGATTAATTTTATTCTCGGCCGGCATGAGACGGTACGCTCCACCGATCTCACGCAACACATCAATCAGACCCTCCTGTTGCCCTACGTGTTGCTTAACGATCTCGCGCCCGAAGAGTACGCTCGGTTAATTGAACGCCTGCCGGTTAGTTCTCCGCTCCAAGTCTACACCGCCAGCACGCGCGACTATCCGTATGGCGCCGCCGCCGCTCACACCCTCGGTTATACGGGGAGCAACAACGATCCCGCCGTCGAAGATTTTGAGGGGGCTGACTTGCTCACCTTCAAGATGAAGGGTTCCGTCGGCCGTAGCGGTCTGGAGAAAATTTTCGACGAACAGCTACAAGGAGAAACGGGGGGCGCGATTTATCTCGTCGATCCGGCTGGTTACAAAGTTGAACTCCCCATCAGTAAACGCCTGCAGCAACGGCGCCCCGTACAAGGTCACAACATCGCGACCAGCCTTGACCTGGAACTCCAACTCGCGGCGGAGACCGCGATGGCCGGTCGTACCGGCGCCGCCGTTGCTCTCGATATTCGAACGGGCGAAGTACTCGTACTAGCCTCACTCCCCAGCTATGATCTCAATACCCGCGTTCCGATTCTCAGCGCTGAACAGGAGGTGGAAAAATCGGGAGTCTGGCTCAATCGGGCGATTCAAGGCCAATACCCCCCAGGCTCGACGTTCAAAATTCTTACCGCCATCGCTGGGTTGCGTAGTGGCGCGATCGAACGGGACCGTTCGCGCGCGCTCTGTCCGGGATTTTATCTGGTCGGTAATCGGCGATTTGTCTGCGACGCTCGCAACGGCCATGGCGAGCGCAACCTCGTCGGCGCGATTCGTGATTCCTGCAATGTGTTTTTTTATAAATACGGCCTCGAGACCGGCCCCGATTTAATCGCCGCCGAGGCTCATCGTTTTGGCTTCGACCATAAAACCGGAATCGAACTGCCGTTTGAATATGCGACGCCCCATGTCGCTAGCCCCACTTGGAAACTTGCCACGCTGAAAGAACCCTGGGTGCCAGGTGATACGGCCAACACCGCCATCGGCCAAGGCGATACGCTCGTTACCCCCTTACAGGTTGCCTGCATGGTCGCCTCTTTTGCTCGTGGCGAAACAGAAACCAAACCGACCCTGCTCCACGATCCTCAGCGTCCCGCGCAACACTCCCCCGCCATTGGTCTCGCCGCAGCAGATTATCAGGCAATCGTGGATGGGATGGAACAGTGCGCCCAAATAGGCACGGGGCGTTTAGCCCACGTCGATGGCCTACGCATTGCGAATAAAACGGGGACGGCGCAAAAAGGCCGAATCGATCTCGCTTGGATGGTGGCCTTCGCCCCGATTGATAACCCCCAGATAGCCATCGCGGTGGTCATGGAAGGAACTGAACCAGATGTTGGTTACCACGGCGGCACTTATGCGGCCCCAGTGGTCAAAGCGATTCTCGAAGCTTGGAAAGATAAAAGCGAACGTGCCCCAACTGCACCCGCGGTCAATTTTAAGGTAGAGTAATCAGCGAGGGCGGCCGCGGCGTCGCGCGATTTTAGCCCGCCGAAACACGCCCTTCGCCTCGGGCCACGTCTCCCGCGGTCCATAGCGCAGCCTCCGTAAATCGGCCATAACGTCGTCATCGTATCCCGCCGCCAGTTGCGTGAGCCAGCGACCGGCCGTTCGACGTACCGGATCATAATCCGCTGGACCCCACCCAAAACGCAACCAGCCCCAACGACCCCAGCGCAGCAGCAGACCAACTAAGGCGATCGGGACCAAGATCCCCATCAACAATTCCCGCACCCGCGCCAAATTCCATGGTTGAGTCCACCACGTTTTCAATCGTTGCGGATACTTAGCCAACTGGCCGAGCCAAGTTGAACCCAGATCGGTCGTGAAGGCCTTGACCTGCTCGACCATGGCGACTTGCGCACGGGAATCAAAATTTACAATCCGTCGATACCAAAGCACCCGCACGCTATCCAAGCGCGCGCGCCAACTGCGATCCGGGGCCAAGGAAGACCCGGCTTGGGCGATCGTGGATGAAAGACGACGTAGCCCCGGCGTTGGCTCCATCCGCAACCACAAGCCCGTACCGTCATAAATTTCAGCCCAAGCGTGAGCATCAGAATTTCTCACCATAAAATAATTTTCAACCCCATTCCAAATCCCACCATGAAAACCAGCAACGACGCGTGCCGGATAATCAGCCGCTCGGGCGAGCAGCACAAAACTAGCGGCGAAATACTCGCAAAACCCTGGCTCGCTGGAAGCCAGCCAGCGCACAATAGCATCCTGACCATCACCAGCGGGTAATTTGACCGAAAGCGCGTAAGCATGATGCGCCTGCAACCATGCGATCGCCCGATGCGCATACTCAGTCGGGGTCAAGACGGCGCCGGCGATAATCTCTGTGTTGATACGATTTAAAATCGCCGCATTCACTGGTCCCAGCGGACCCCGCAAGTTCGTCTCAGCTTCCGCTCGATCCTGAGGCGAAGGCGCGTTCCGATTATTCTGAGCGGAGCGGAGTCGTTGCGCGAAACGGGAATCAGGAACCATGTCCGTCAACTCAACCGCTTCCAATTGAAAGGCCGTCATGGTCATCGCTTTGGTTCGCAAAGCGACGAGACGATGACGTCGACTCGCTTGGAGCGGCATCGGTTCGCGCAACCGCAACTGCCGATAACGACCGGGAATGGGCAAGAAGCGACTAACCCCAGGCTCAAGATAAAAAGTCCAGTTGCCCGCTGCCACTCCGCGAATCGATCCCATCTGCTGATCGGTAATTTGCTGAGTCACCGTCTGACTGCGTAACAGTTCCTGTTTGAGTCCCGCGGAAACCCGAAAGCCATCAGCCGTATATTCATCCAAGGCGACGAGACGCCAGTAAGGCGCTAGGCCCACCATCGCTGGATCCGACACATCCACCCGCAGCGCGACGCGATCATCTTGGATGAGGGCGCCCACTTCGCCAAATTTTAGTACGTCGGTAAAACCGGTGCGACTTTGCTTAGTGATATATTGATCGAGAAAAAAGCCGGCGGTGATCTCAAAACGCGGAATAATGATAAAGAGTAGCGTTGAAAAAATAACTACGCAAAAAAAGAGCCCAGTCGCAAAACCCACCCAGCGCCAATCAGCGACTTGGCGCAGGCGATAAATATACGGCCGCCAAGAACCCAGCGCCCAGGCGGGACAGCGACTCATTTCTTCGTAGGTCAAGGCTTGGCGGGTGTTTTCCGTGAGATCAATCAACGTCACCACGAACAAAAACCCCAAGGCGCATCCGGTGAACAACAAGAGCAAAAAGGCGAATTCCAGAGCCACCGTCAGCACACCGGCCACAACAACTAAAAACAGGGCTAAGAGGATCAGTTGAAGATCCTCTCGCTTGCGGCGGTAACTCACCGAGCGATAGAGCACGAGTAAAATGGCCAACCGGATCAAGGCCGGCAGAGTATCCGGACTAAAATATAAATCAGCAATCAGGCCGAGGATAATGACCGGTACCGCCCCACGCCACACGAGTGCAGGCACCCGCGAGGGCAGGAAGGGCCAAAGCATAACGGCCAGAATTAAACTCGCGGCGACGCCCACCAAACCGAGGGCCTCGATTTCCAAAAAAACGACCGTCCCGAGCGAGATCAACGCCAGCGCGCCGCCGAGCAGCCATTTTAAACGCCGCAATTCATCGAGATTAAGCGGTGGCAATAATTTGTCCATCGAGAGAAGCGTTCACCCCGTGGGTCCCGGCTGGGATGAAAGTTATAATATTACCAAAGGCCCGCAGCGGGGTCCCGACCCCAGCAGGAAGTGCGTCCGCACTTAATTTGAGCAAGGCCAGTTGATCCAAAAATCCCTCAAGTTCATGCAAACGTCGAATTTCTTGCGGTGGAGAATCGGCCAGAGCCACGGCGCGTAAGCGTCCCGTGGCAAATAAATCTTCGGCCAAGGTGGCGGCGAAACTGCAGAGCCGTTCGAATTGCTCGGGCTGAGACCAGCGACTCGCCCCTGGCTCTAATTTTAACACGTAACCCGTCTGGCTCTCGGCGGCAAATTGACGGAGCATCAGTTGGCCCAGGCGCGCACTCGCTTTCCAGTGAATCAAACGCTGCGAGTCACCCGGAGCATATTTGCGCAAGGCCTGTAAATCCTCACCTGGGCCGGCGCGGACGGTACGCTGACCGATGCCGCCGACGCAGGTCCCCGCGGCGCCGACCCACGCGTAAGCAATCTGCGCTGGCCAAACTAAGACCCGCTCAGACCGAAAGGCTCCGAGGCTTTTTTTTAAAAAACCAAACGGGTATAAAGAACCCACGGCGCTAACCGCCACGAGGGCAGCGCCGCGCTGTTGAGGTTGGAGGCCCCATTCAATCGCGGTATTTCCCCCACCCAACAATCGATCGCGTTGAAAAAGCCGACCGCGCGTGATGCGTTGTTCGCTTGCAGCGAGCACGGCCCGAACCGAAGGGACCGGAGCTGCTTGCTCAACCGAGGATGCCTCGAGCGGATGCGTCACTAAATCAAACCAGAGTCCATAGGTAGACAACCAGGACTTTCGATTTTGCACCTCAAGTATAACCAGCGCGTCGTGACCGGCTCGCCAAGGGCCGAGCCGGCGAAATCGCCAGCAAATGCCGCGAAAATTAAACCACGACAACAAGCCACTCAGCAAGAGACAGGCCAAGAGCAGCGCCAGCGTTAGAAAAAGAATGTTACTGCCGGTATTATAAGCCGCGGTTCCGATGCCCAGCGCGAGTGCGATGAGGAATAAGCCTAAAACGGTAGGGGCGATCTGGTGTCGTTTGAGCGGGAAAACGAGCGCCCAAATCAATTGCACCGCGCGATAATTTTGCCGCGACTGCGGCGCACCGGGACCTTGCCAGTCCGAGCCGGCCAGCGGTTTAATATTTCCACTCATGCGGACGTCTTACCCAGGCAGCGGGCGCAAATAATATTTCAGCGGCCCTCACGAGGGGACCGGCAAAGCCAAGATAATGCGGTGCAAAGCCGCGAGCATGGTTCGACTCTCTTCGCGAGCATCCGCTGTCGGCCGCGCCAAGGACAAACGATGAGCTAAAATGGGGCCGGCTAAAAATTGAATATCCGCCGGCAGCACAAAATCGCGACCGTGCAGGAGTGCCCGAGCCTGCGCTGCCACGCGTAGTGCCAGCCCGCCCCGCACACTCACTCCAGCCTTAAACTCCCCTTCGTTGCGGGTGGCTGTGATCAGCCGTAAAAGATAATCGAGCACACTAACCTCAACAAAAATCTTGCCCACGAGCGCCTGCATCGTGAGCACCTCAGCGCGCGTGACCACGGGATTAACCGCGATGGCATCATAGCCCAGACGCGCCGAGCGGAGAATAGCCAGTTCATCATCACGTTGGGGATAACCCATCGTCAGCCGCATCAGAAATCGATCCAGCTGACTTTCCGGCAATGAAAAAGTACCTTCATAATCCACCGGATTTTGCGTGGCGACGACCATGAAGGGATCACCGACGGCATGAGCGGCCCCATCGACGGTCACCTTACTGCGATCCATGACTTCGAGCAGCGCCGATTGAGTTTTGGGGGTAGCGCGATTAATTTCATCGGCCAGCACGATATTGGCGAAAACAGGACCGGGCTTAAAAATAAATTCCTTCACCGATTCATCATAGATCGAGACGCCAATGACATCGGTAGGCAGTAAATCGCTGGTGAATTGAATGCGTGAAAAAGTGCAGTCCAAGGAGCGGGCGAGCGCATAAGCGAGCGTAGTTTTACCGACCCCGGGCAAATCTTCGATGAGCAGATGACCACTGGCCAGCAGGCAAATCAAAGCCTGCTCAATCACCTCATCCTTACCTTTAATCGTCAGGCGCATGTTAGCTTTAAGGCGTTCGAGCGTGGCACGCGTCCAGGCAACTTCCGCTGCATTTGCAAGGTCACTCATAGTTTTATGAGTATGAGTACGAATGCTTGAGGCAAACGGATTCCCTGCTTTCTTGATTTAACTCAACCACCGAGCTCCCTGCCCTCGAAATATGCTCTTACTTGCGCCATTTCTAAAACTCTGTCTCACTGCGAAATCATGCCGCTCTTCGATCATCCCCTCCCCGATCTGCTAAAGTATCAAGGCACCAACCCACGTCCCGCGGACTTCGATGCTTACTGGGACCAAGCCCTCCGCGCCTTAGCGGCCCACGACCCCCAAGTCGAATTACGCCCCAATCTCACGCTCCAGTCGCCGACCGCCCAATGTTTTGATCTGTGGTTCACCGGTATCGGGGGGGCGCGCATCTACGCTAAATACCTCCGGCCCCTCAACGCGGCTGGGCGCCGCCCCGCTGTTCTGCAATTCCACGGTTACTCCGGCCATAGCGGCGACTGGATGGATAAACTCGCCTATGTCAGTGCTGGTTTTTGCGTCGCGGCCCTCGATTGCCGGGGCCAAGGCGGCCGTTCCGAAGACCTCGGGGGAGTGCGCGGGAATACCCTACGCGGCCACATCATCCGCGGACTGGATGAAACTGATCCACGCAAATTATATTATCATCAAGTATTCCTCGATACCGCCTTGCTCGCGCGCATTGTCATGAATTTTCCTGAAGTTGATCCCACCCGCGTGGGCGCCTCTGGTCCATCGCAAGGCGGCGCGTTGACGCTAGCCTGCGCCGCCCTCGAGCCACGGATTAAGCTCGCGGCCCCCATCTTTCCGTTTCTTTGCGACTACCAACGGATCTGGGAGATGGATCTAGCCAAGGATGCTTACGAAGAGCTCCGCCTATATTTTCGCTCCTTTGATCCGCGCCACGAACGCGCGGCCGAGACTTTTACTAAATTAGGCTATATCGACTGCCAATATCTCGCCCCACGCATCCGCGCTGGGGTGCTCATGTTCACCGGCCTTATGGATATGATCTGCCCGCCTTCGACCCAATTTGCCGCTTATAATAAAATTACTAGCGCCAAGGATGTTGTGATTTACCCCGACTATGGTCACGAGGGTTTGCCCGGGCACGCCGATCGAATTTTCAATTTTTTCCAAGGTCTCTAGAGCTCAACGCAGGGCAAGCCGTTCGCCACGTCGATGCCCCTACCCGACCCAGGAGAGGGCCTGAATTTTCTGCGCGAGTGCACAATCCTTTAGGGTGACCTTGCCCCCAGCATCATGCGTGCTCAAGCGGACCGCAACGCGACCATACTGATTGGTCCACTCCGGGTGGTGATTCATCGCCTCAGCCTCATAGCTGACGCGCAAGATAAACGACATCGCCTCGCGAAAAGTACGAAATTCGAAGGTCTTCACGATAGCATCAGCTTCCATTCTCCAGCCAGGCAGATCGTTTAAGGCAGCCTGACATTCAGCGGGGGTGAGCGGTATGACCATGCCCCAAACATTACCTCGAATCGCCCCTTGTCAAACCGACGACCGCTGACCTAAATCTGCCTTCCACGCATGCCGCCACCCGCGCCCGAAAAAATCCCGCAGCACGTCGCCATTATCATGGACGGCAATGGTCGCTGGGCCCAAGCCCGCGGCCTGCCTAGGCTCGAAGGCCACCGCCGTGGGGTGGAAACGGTACGCACCATCGTCGACGCTGCTCGTGAACTCGGCATTCGCTACCTCACCCTGTATGCCTTTTCCGCCGAAAACTGGAAACGCCCAGCCGAAGAGGTTTCTGGTTTGATGGGGCTGCTCGATTATTTCCTAAAACGTGAGCTGGATAATTTGATTAAGAACAAAGTTCGCCTGCTCACGATTGGTCGAATCGATGCCCTCCCGCTTAATGTCCAACACGAACTCAATCGGGTAGTTGCGGCGACCCAAGATTTCACCGAATGGCATCTGGTGCTCGCGCTGAACTACGGCGCCCGCACCGAACTGGCCGATGCCGCTAAACATTATACCTCCGCCGTGCTCGCGGGTACCGAAAAATTGGCCGAGTGCTCTTGGGAGAATTTAAGCCGATACCTCTACACCAGCGCGATTCCTGACCCCGACCTGCTGATTCGCACTTCCGGCGAGCAGCGCGTCAGTAATTTCCTTCTCATGCAGTGCGCGTATTCCGAACTCGTTTTCACCCCAGTTTTGTGGCCTGACTTTCAGAAAGCTGATCTGCAGTTGGCCATCACGGAATACGCTCAGCGCGAACGTCGTTATGGTCTAACCAGCGAGCAAATTAAGACTGGCCCCCGTTAACTCAGCCCAACCTACTTTCGCCGTGCTTTCCCGTATTCTCAGCACCCTAGTTCTCTGGGGCCTTATTCTGACCAGTCTCTGGTTTTTCGGTGCCCACGCGGCGGTGGTCCTGCTGACCCTACTCTCAGCCCTCACCCTCCATGAATTTTATGGACTCACGGAAAAAATGGGCGCCCGCCCCTTCCGCTGGATGGGTCTGTTGGTGAGCGGCTTGATGACTGCGGGGCCCTACTATCTAGCTTTTTTCCTGCAGGAGAATTACGAAAACACCAACCTCGCGGCTGATTTAATGGTTCTCGCCTTACTCATCTCGTGCGGGCGTGTGCTGCGCGAGCGTGACGCCCACAATCGCGTTGAAACAGTCGCGGCCACCATGGGGGGCCTACTGTATATTCCTTTCATGCTGCAGTTTCTCACCGGCATTTTGATGCGGGATAACGACAGCAGCGCTAATCTCTCGCTCTGTCTGTGGGTCATCGCCGTCGCAAAATTTTGCGATGTCGGTGCGCTGCTCACGGGCCTCGCCATTGGCCGGCATAAATTAGCGCCTAATATTAGTCCGAAAAAAACCTGGGAAGGCGCGGTCGGCGGAGTGCTGATTGCCGCAGGGGTTGGCGCCGCCATCGCATTTTTTGCGGCCGGACTACTCCCAGAAAGCCTGACTCCGGCGCTTGCCGCGCTGATCGCCGTACCACTCGCTATCGTGGCGATCATTTCAGACCTGATCGAATCAGTGATTAAACGTCGCGCCGATGCCAAAGATACCGGCGAACTTATTCCAGGGATCGGCGGCGCTTTTGACCTGACCGATAGTCTGATTCTGACGGCTCCCGTCGCCTACTTCATTTTCTTGTTTATAGAATAATGAATCGCCGACGCCACACGGCCCTAGCCACTCGGGGCTGCGCAGGCTGGGTTGCCCCCTTGATCGGCGGGGCTTAAAATTTCTTCTGCTGTGATAAAAACACCTAAACGCCGCGTCGTGCTCCTCGGAGCTACTGGTTCCATCGGAGCTAGCACCCTGCGCGTCATCACCGCCCAAAGCGATCGACTGGAGTTAGTCGGCATAGCGGCCCACGGCAAATATGCCGAGCTGGCAACGATCGCGCGGCAATTCGGCGTGCGCCATGTTGGACTTTACGACTCAGCCGCCCATACCGCCGCATGCCGCAGCGCAGATTTTCCGGCCGGCACAAAATTTTACGGCGGCGCGAGTGGCTTGAGTGAACTCGCCACTCTGCCCGAAGCAGACATTATTTTAATCGCGGTCGTCGGCACCGCCGGTCTGCAACCGGCCCTCGCTGCCATTGCGGCCAAAAAAACGATCGCGCTCGCCGCCAAAGAAATTCTCGTGCTCGCGGGGAAATTCGTCATGGCCGCTGCCCGCGCGAGCGGCAGTCGCGTGCTCCCCGTCGACAGCGAGCACAATGCCGTTTTTCAATGTCTCGAAGGCCAGCACTCCAGCGCGGTACGCCGGTTGGTTTTAACGGCCTCCGGCGGTGCTTTTCGCGATTGGCCGATCGACCAGCTGAGTGCGGTCACCCCCGCCGATGCGCTCCGCCATCCCACGTGGGCCATGGGTCCTAAAATCACGATCGACTCAGCGACTCTTGCGAATAAAGGCCTCGAACTAATCGAAGCCCAGCACCTCTTCGGTCTGCAGCCCGCGCAATGTCAGGCCGTCCTCCACACCCAAAGCATCGTGCACGCTCTGGTGGAATTTACCGATGGCTCGCTCCTCGCGCAGCTCTGTCCGCCCTCGATGACTTTCCCTATTCAGCACGCCCTGCTCTACCCCGATCGCGCGCCCACGAGCACGGACGCAGGGCTGCCCTTAGATCGGTTGCTATCTCTCGATTTTCGCCCAGTCGACGAACAGCGCTATCCTTGCCTGCGTTTGGCCCGAGAAGCCATGATCTCCGGCGGCATCGCCCCGGCGATATTTAATGCGGCCAACGAAGTAGCCGTGGCGGCTTTTCTAGAAAAACGAGCCCCGTTTCTTGCGATTCCCCAGATCATCGAACAGACTCTGTCGCGCGTAAAAATATTTGAGCCAACTTCTTTAGACCACGTCCTAGCGGCTGATACCGAAGCTCGCCAAATCGCTCACCATCTCCTCTCCCCCTAATGTCTGCTGCTACTCTCACTGCTTTGCTCGGCAATATTTGGTCAATTTTCTTGATCATCCTTTTTTTTGGCGGCTCGATTTTTGTGCATGAGCTGGGGCACTTCCTCGCGGCTCGCCGCCGAGGGCTGAAAGTATCGCGCTTTTCCATTGGCTTCGGGCCGGCCATGTTCTCCCACACCGGCCGGGACGGCGTTGAATACCGTATAAACTGGCTGCCGCTAGGTGGCTATGTGGCCTTACCCCAGCTCGCCGATCTCAGCGGGCTTGAGGGTGAAGTTGACCCCCAGGCGGCCAAACTGCCCCCGATCTCTTACAGCACCAAGCTCATCGTCTTTGTCGCCGGGGCGGTCTTCAACGTACTCTTCGCTTTTACCCTCGCCTCCATTTTGTGGATCGTGGGCCAGCCGGTCGTAGAGGAAGAACAAACTACGAAAATTGGCTTTGTGCACCCGACCATCGAACTGCCCAACGGAAAATCAGCTCCGGGACCGGCCTTTCTGGCCGGGCTGAAAAGTGGCGATGTTATTTTAACGGTCGATGGCAAGACGGTTAAAACGCTCAGCGATATCGGCCAATTAGTGGTCCTCGGCAGCGGCCGCACTCCGCAAGGCCGACCGAGTGTGGAAATTGCCTTCACCCATGAAGGCAAAGCGCAGCGTGCCACCTTGGTCCCGGAATTAGTTGGCGCGGAAGAAGTGCGCGAAATTGGCATTGAACCAGCAGCTAAAGTAACCATCGCCGGAGTCCAAGCGGGCCGCCCCGCCGAAGCCGCTGGTCTCAAATTTCGTGATGTCATTACCCACATTAATGGTCAACCCGTCGGCTACGTTGGCTTCATCGCTGATTATTTACGCCTGAATGGCGAAAAGCCCGTAACGCTGACCTATCTGCGCGAGAGCCAAATCAATCAAGTCACTGTTGTCCCGGCTAAAATAAACGATCCAGAAACTAAACGAGATGTTTACCGGCTAGGCGTTCAACTGCGCGGGGCACTCACGTTAAAAACCATTCGTACGCCCCCTTGGGAACAGGTTTGGGATAAGGCGGTGTGGACGGGGCGAACGCTGCAAAGTCTACTTAGCCCGAATTCGAATATTGGCATTTCCAAGCTGAGTGGCCCCCTCGGGATTGCTGACCGCGTCCACCAATTTGCCCAAGTAGATTTCCGCCTCCTGCTCTGGTTCATCATCTTGATTAATGTGAACCTCGCGATCTTCAACCTGCTGCCGATTCCCGTGCTGGATGGTGGACATATGGCCTTTGCCACAATCGCAAAACTACGCGGCAAAGATCTGCCCATTAAGATGGTCGCGACCATTCAGAGCGTGTTTGTGGTCTTGCTCCTTTCGATGATGGCTTACGTCACGCTGTTCGGTGATTTACCGCGGATGGCCCGAGAATCCAAAGCGGCGACGCAGGCGAAGGAAGCCGCCGAGCAGTCGAAAAAAATCGCCGATCCCGCCAAACCCTGAACCGTTGGTCGTCCGCCCTGCAGGATGTCTGCCTCCGCCGAGTTCAATTTATTACGCTGCCAGGCGACCAACGCTTGCCAGCCCCTGCCGGTTATTGATTGATTTTCTGTTATGTCCTCCTGC
>Ga0214919_10002563_pt1 | contig 28449 bp, 23 predicted proteins | sample LL1503_MetaG_FD_177994 | JGI IMG/M metagenome (GOLD analysis project Ga0214919, IMG submission 177994) | Freshwater microbial communities from Lake Lanier, Atlanta, Georgia, United States - LL-1503 | ecosystem: Environmental > Aquatic > Freshwater > Lake | place: USA: Georgia | collected... | reverse complement strand
TTTTGAATGGATACATGTTGAACCACCCAAGGCGTAGCAAACCATGACACGATTAAAAGTGCAAAGATCACCAACACAGGTGTGATCAACACAATGATCAATGTTGGAATAAAAATATGTTGAAGCGCTTGTAAAAACCAAGGGTGGAGATAGTTCAACAACCAAGGCTCGGGCATTTGAAGCATCCATCCGCGCAAAGCGGCTTGCGCAGGCTCCCATAAAAAATATCCACCACCAAGAGTCAGTACCACCATCAATATCAAAGGCAAAAAAGATAAGCCAATCATTTTGGGATGAAAACTACCGACCCAAGCATGCCACATCGCACTAAAAAACAAGGACATAAGAAAAACTCCAGGTTTAAATTAAGCAATTTATGATTATATTAATAATTTATTTGAATACAAATATACCCAATAAATCCTCTTGTCATGAAAAGCTACAAATCAATTGTTTCACCCCTACTCATTTTTCTCATTCAATGCTCTGAAAGTGCTCATACGGACAATGAAAATACGGAAGAGGTATTTTATAAATTGACACCGACCTTTTTGGCTAACTCTAACAACACGAACGGCACAGACCTCAACCTCAGGGCAAATTCAGGACCGATCACATTACTTCATTAGGATACTACAAGGGCCCCGAGCATTTCAAACAAGTACGCGCAGGATATGAATATAGGCTTGATGCGCATTTGGGTCACATCAAACCCTCAGTTCAAATTGCATCCAAAGGATTTACAAACTTAGCAATCAACCATTAAATGGGGGATAAGGTTTATTCCATCTTAGGCTTTAGTCGCACCAATCTTCAAGACTATTACAACCTTAGCTTTGAGCCTATGGATTCGATCTCTTTGGGTATAGGAACAAAATTTTTTAAATAAACCAATTTGGATTATTACTCTATCAAAGACAACCGCCTCAACACGGGTCAAACTGTTAATCATGTGGTTTGGCAATTCAGTCCAGAAAAAGGCGAGCGATGGCTTGTTGATTGGGCCAATAAAAAAGGCAAAGAATCGGTAACAAATAGTGAAGTGATTCCTAAAGTAATTAATGCTTAATCAATTACTTTTGGATACGACGCCAACGACTTTTTTTAAAAATAATCAGAAACTCTAAAGTTAATTTAACACAGATTGATCAACGACGTTTGTCGATCGGTTTTCGCTTTTAAGGCAAAAACGGGGCTGTTAACACGCGCAAACCAATCGTCATCCATCGATCTTGTTGCGTGCCTTGCCAAGCATTTCCGTAAGTTGTATCCAGTTGTAATCGTTGAGGCACGATCCAAAATCGCAATCCTACTTGATATTTGCTAGCTGTCTTTTTTTCACCAAACGATTCAGATATCAAAATCAACTGGCTTGATAACGGATACTCAAGGCCCAATCCCCATGTGGCTTGCGTCGTCCCTTGCATCACATGGTGTACACCACCAACATTGATATGTATAAATCGATTGTTGAATAATGATTGAGTGAGCGGAATATTAATGTAATTATCTTGGGTTGAAACATTGCGATTGTTGGTGCTTCGAATAGTACCAACCGTTGAGGATATTCCCCATTGGCCGTCTTGAACAGGTATCCAACGTTTTTTGACTTGACCTAACCAAAAATTGGCAGCGTCGCTAGATCCAGCTGTTTGGTGAACGCCGCCCAATGACCATTCAATGTCATTACCAAAGTTGCATCCTGGAATACTCCAGAACTCTGAATTATTTTGATTTTTTTTATACCAACTCTCCACTTGACACGATTTGTAGTCGACGATGTTGGCGTCATCGGTATTCATCGGGCGTGCAGCCCATGAATGAATATAAAAAATGCTAACGGTAATAGATACCGCTAGAGTTTTTATCAATCGACAATTAAACAAACAAGTGCCCAACGCAAACTCCTAGCTTTGCTTGAGATTATGTCAGCGTTTTGTGACAGTTTTGGGAGTGAACCAAGCCACGTACAAAGTGGGCAAAACAACCAAGGTGAGCAAAGTGGCTGTGAAGAGGCCTCCAATCACAACGATGGCCAAAGGTCTTTGCGTCTCAGCACCAATATCGTGAGACAAAGCCATGGGAAGCAAACCCAAAGCGGCCAGCATCGCCGTCATCAATACGGTTCGCAGTCGCTGATCAGAACCATTGATCACAGCATCCAATACGGTTTGCCCTGACTGCCGCAGTTGTTGATAAACGGTGAGCATCACCACACCATTAAGCACGGCCTGCCCCGACAATGCAATAAAGCCAATGGCAGCTGATACCGACAAGGGAATATTAAAAATCCACAGCGCGATGAAGCCACCAATCAACGCCAAAGGCACATTGAGCAAAATCAACATCGCCGTTTTAAATGAGCTGAATGCATCAAATAGCAATACAAAAATCAAGAGCAATGAAATAGGGACCACAATGCTCAAGCGTTGCATGGCACGTTCTTGGTTTTCAAATTCACCCGACCATGTGAGTGTGTAGCCTGCTGGAATTTGTATGCGTTGTTGAACACGCACTTTCATATCTGCCACAATCGATCCCATATCGCGGTCTTTGATAAAAATACCAATCGCCATGGTTCTGCGCCCTGCTTCTCGTGCAATGTTCATGGCTCCACTGGCTTCGCGAATTTGGCTCACCTGGCCGAGAGAGGTGAAGCCCCCGTCTGCTACGGGAATGGAGATGGCAGACAAATCAGCCAACTGTCTTTTGTCGGGTGAAAGTCGAACAGCAACTGCAAAGCGGCGTTCACCCTCCCATAAACTGGTTGCACTTTTGCCAGCCAGTGCAGATTCAATCACGTCTTGTACATCGCTGATGTTGAGGCCAAAACGCGCGGCGCGTTCGCGATCAATTTCAATTAATAACTGTGGCAATTCACCGAGTCGATCGATCTCTGCACGAAAAACACCTTTGACTTGTTTGATTTCAAGTTCGATGGCTTCTGCCGTTTTTTTGAGTTGCGCCAAATCATCACCAGAAATTTTGATGACGATTTGTCCATCGATTTGTGAAATGGACTCCAACACGTTATCTCGAATGGGTTGTGAAAATGTAGGCTGTATACCCGGCAAAGCTGAAACCGCACGATCGAGTTGATCAATGAGTTGTTCGCGTGTAAGACCAGAGCGCCATTCATCTTGTGGTTTGATATCTACAAAAACCTCTGCCATGCTGATGGTTTTTGGATCGGTGCCGTCTTCGGGTTGACCCGCCTTTGATACAGCAGTTCGCACCTCGGGCACTGTGAGCAATGCGCGCCTTACATTTTTTAGAATTCTGGCGGCCTCATCGTTGGAAACGCTGGAGGGCAATCGAACATTGACCCATATGGTGCCTTCATTGAGTTCGGGTAAAAACTCTGAACCTAAGCGTGAAGCTGCAAACATCGATATCGCAAATGCTATCAATGCGCCGATGATGATATTTTTTTTGTGATTGAGCGACCAAAGCAAAATCGGTTTATAAAAAGATTTGGCAGCAGTGACCAACTTGTTGTCGTGATGAGGTAATTTTTTTCTGAGTACCCAGTAAGCCAACATTGGCACCAAGGTGAGTGAAAAAATCAATGAACCAATAAGAGCAGAAGTGACCGACAAGGCCATCGGTTGAAAAATTCGTCCCTCGTGTCTTTGAAGAGCAAATATCGGAATATGCGCCGCAATGATGATGAGCATGGAAAACAAAGTAGGTCGCCCTACTTCATTAGCTGCCGACACGATCACGTCTTTGCGCTCTTTTTCGTTCATGCCTTCGCCGCGCTCGGCCAATCGATGCATGATATTTTCAATCACGATGACAGCACCATCGACGATGATGCCAAAGTCCATGGCACCCAAACTGAGCAAGTTGGCTGGCACACCCATGAACTTGAGGCCTAAGAACGTTGCCAAGAGTGAAAGAGGAATCACCAACACAACCAACAAACTGGCCCGGACATTGGATAAAAACAAATACAACACCAATGAGACCAACAATGCGCCTTCGACTAAATTTCTAAATACGGTACCAAGCGTTTTGGCCATCAACCATGTTCGATCGTAAAAGGGAACGATTTGTACGCCCTTGGGTAATCCTTTTTGATTGAGTTCTTCAATTTTTTCTTTGACGTTTTTAAGAACTACCGATGGATTTTCTCCACGACGCATCACCACAATACCTGTGACGATGTCATCGTCTTGATCTTGACCCACAGTACCCAAGCGTGGGACCGAGCCGATATGAACTTCTGCAACGTCACGAATGAGAACGGGTGTGGTGTTGCGCGACGACAAAACAATGCGACCAATGTCATCAACGGATTGAAGCAAGCCAATGCCGCGTATCGTGTATTGTTGAATGCCTTGAGTGATATAACTGCCGCCTGCATTTGAATTACTTCTGCCCAACGCATCGAGTAAATTTTGATAGCTGATTTTGTAGGCGCGCAATTTGGCAGGATCAGGCCTCACTTCGTATTGCTTGATGTAACCGCCCATGGCAACCACATCGGCAACACCACTGACTTGACGCAAGGCTCGTTCAACCACCCAATCTTCGAGGGTGCGCAAATCGGTGGTGGAAAAACCATCGCCTCTGAGTCGATAGCGCATGATTTCACCCACTGGCGTCGCGTTGGGTGCAATATTGGCTTCAACACCTGGCGGCAAATCAATGCTTCTTAAACGCTCGTTCACTTGTTGTCTGGCCAAATTGACTTCGGCATTGTCATTGAAAGTAATGACATTGAATGACAACCCAAACTGCGTGTGAGAAAAAAGTCGAATCGAGTTGGGCAATCCTGATAATGCCACTTCGATCGGTAGTGTGACTTGTTTTTCTACTTCTTCTGCCGCACGCCCTGGATACAAAGAGATAACGGTAACTTGTGTATCGGTCACGTCTGGAAATGCTTCAACACTTAAATTTTTGAATGCAATCACACCCGCAAAAGCAAAGAGCAATGTGGCCAAGGCCACTACAACGTATTGATCTAAAGCGTAACGTATTAAATTTTTCATGGCTTTTGAGCAGGCGCCAAGACGGGGGATGCAGACATCTCTAAGTTATCTTGTGCGATTTTAAATTCGCGTGCAAGTAGCAAGACGTTGTCGCTTACGAATGGTTGACCCGGTTGCAAACCTTTTGTTATCACAACTTGCTGAGGACTAAGAGGCATCACCGCCACTTCTCGTGGCTCAAAAACACTGGGTGCTGTCTCAACAAAAACCCAATGCTGCACACCTTTTAAAAACACGGCTTTGGCGGGCACCACCACACCCGAAATGGACGACCTGTCAAATTGAATAGAGCCCAACATTTCGGCTTTTAGTAATCGTTGCGGATTGGAAACCAATGCACGCATTTTGATCACGCGACTGACTGGATCAATGAAGTCGCTTGACGCCACGACTTTGGCTTTAAAAACTTGATCGCTCAACCCATTGGCTTTGAATTGAACCCACTGACCTTGCTTTATATCATTGAGGAACTCTTCGCGTGCATCGATTTGCAACCACATCTCGTAGGGATCAGAAATTAAAAATAATGCGGGATTGGTAGGACTCGCTGATTCGGGTTTGACTTCTTGACCAGGGTTGATGTTTCGCTCGACCACCAAACCACGCATTTCAGAGCGCAAAGCCAATTGCTGATCAACACTTTTTGCACCGCCATACAAAGCAGTTTTGGCGTTGGCACGATCAAGTTCTGCTTTGGCTCGGATGGCGTCAGCTTGCGCTTGCTCTAATTCTTTTTTGGCAACGATGCCCAACTCGAATAAATCTTTTTGTCTTTCTAGATTTTTTTGCGCTACATTGACATCAGCCTGTGCGCGCGTGGTTTCGGCTTGTGCAACACCAAATTCTGGGGATGCAATTTCTGCCAATAGAGTACCTGGTTTTACTTCTTGTCCCATGTCGACCACAATGCGCGCCACGCGACCTGCAAAGGGTGCCATGACGCGTTGTGTACGGTCTTCATTCCACACCACTCTGGCAGGCGCAACCACGTGAGAAATACCCATGGGTTGCGCTTGAATAATAGCGAATGACAACAGTTGTGGATGGCCTGCTGGATATCGCAATCGATTATTTTCTAAAATCGGTTGAGGTGCTTGCGCTATTGCTTTTTCAGCATCTTTGCATGAATGCAAAAAAATACTTAAAAATAATACGAATGCTGCGAATACAAAACGGTTGTGCATTGGAATCATGTCAATTCTTAATCACGGGCTGTGTGGATGATGTGTTGTTGTTTTGGGTGCGCATTTGCCAGGCGCCCGTTGCGGATGAAAATTCGAGTTTTGCATTGACAACGTCTAATCGAGTGGTACGATAAATACGTCTGGCTTCTAATAAATCAGTAAGACTGATCCCGCCCTTTTGATAGGCTAGCTCGGCTTGCTCTAAAACTTGTTGTGCCTTAGGCGCCATTTCATTTTCAAAGGCTTGCAATCGTTGCGCAGCAATTTTGACGTTGCTCCATGCGTTACTCAATTGAGAGCTGGCATTGACCACCACTTTTTGCAAGGTGTCTTTGGCAATTTGTAATTGCGTTTGCCCACGAACAATTTCACCTTGATACGAGTAACCCCATTGAAGAGGAAACTGCATACGCAACTCAACCGATCGGCGTTGATCGGGCGGATAGTGATCAAAGGAGCTGCCCACTGTCACGTCGGTGGACTTGAGCGCTTGTGCAGACTTCAGAGCAAACTCTGCAGCTGTGACGCGTTGCTTGGCCGCAATCACATCGGGTCTTGATTCAATAGACGCTAAAAATTGTTGATCTGAAAAATCTTGCGTTAAAAAAGACGCTTGTTGTTCGGGCCAATTGTCAGCCGCAAACCATTGATCTGCGGGAGTGGCGATGCCTGTGGCTATGGCCAGGGTACGAATAGATTTTTGATTTTCTAAACGCGCAGTGAGCACATCGGTTTGTGCTCTGAGTGTTTCAATTGCGATGCGAGACACGTCTTGCTGTGAAATGTCGCCTGCTTTGAGTCGAAGTTGACTGATACGCTCGAGTTGCACTGAGCTTTGTAACAAATCATTGAGTTCTTCAAATCGTTGTTGTGAAGCCTTGAGTTGAAAATACGCTATGTATGCTTCAATATTTTTTTGCACCACGACATCGAGATATTCGGAATAAGCAGCAGCCGCTTCATTTTGCGCAGTGAGTGTGCGTTGCAGCCTTTTGTCACCCCTCTCCCAAGTCCAGTCAACACCCAATGCTTTATCCACTCGCTTTTGTCCAAGAATGGTTCCGTTGCCGATGCCATTTTGCAAATCAATCGATCCTGCCTTGATGGAAGCAACGGGTAATGGTGCGTGATCAGCGATTTGAATATTGGCCTTGGCAGACTCCCATTGTTGAAGTGCAACGCCAACATCTGGCAGTCGCTTGACCCAATCAAGAACAACGGAAAGTTTTAAAGGTGTAGCCTGTTGAAAACTTGCAGGCGCAGAGCCCCTTGTACTTTGCGTGACTTGCGCTTGCGCAAACCCCATCAAAATAAAGATGCAAAGGCTTGCCAGCGCTTGGGCAATCCTGCAAAATGTAAACGAATGTCGTATGCTCATTCGTAGTTTATCTCATACCCGCCCTGACCAAAACCTGACCAACAGCGATTAATCTTTTTTTTGCGATTTAAACCACACCATGCGAATTCTTTTAATTGAAGACGATCCTGTTATTCAAAAGGTATTACAAAAGAGCTTAAGTGATAGTGGGCACCGAATTGACGCAAGCGACAATTTTTCAGACGCTGATCAACTGTGGCGCAATCAACCCTATGACGCAGTTGTTCTTGATTTGAATTTACCGATGTCGCACAACGCACAGTTTGAAACGGCCAGTGGCCTGCAATTGCTTCAAAAAGCCAGGCAACGCGGTGACACAACACCTGTGCTTGTTTTAACAGCGCGCAATCGCACCGAAGAGCGAATCGAAGGTCTCCATTTAGGCGCCGATGATTATTTAGGCAAACCTTTTGAATTGGCCGAAGTTGAAGCCAGACTACATGCGCTCACAAGACGTATTCAACACAAATCAGAAGAAATACATCAGGTCGGTCACTTGGTTTTGCATCGCGCGCAAAGAAGATTTTCAATGGGGGGAGATGAGTTGATTTTGCCCGCGCGCGAATTTGAAGTGCTGTGGGAGCTATGCTCACCCTCGGGTCGCGTGGTGAGCAAATCGGTGTTATCCGAAAAACTATCAGACCTCGATGATTACTTGGGCAACAATGCTTTAGAAGTTTTTATTTCACGCATTAGAAAAAAAATTGCCGCCAGTGGCGCCACGATTCGTACGGTTAGAGGTATCGGATATGTTTTAGAAGTGAGTTCATCGTGATTGAACAATTTCGTTTTCCATCCTTCAAAACAAAAATACTACAGCATGTCTTTATTCCTCTGGCGATTACATGGATATTAGGAGCTGCCACCACCATGATGGTGGCGAGTTATTTTGTTCAAAAAGCCCATGACCGAAGCTTATTGGATGACGCCTATTTGATTTCAAGCCGAGTTTTAGAAATAGATGAATACAACGAGAGAAAAATAAAACTGAATTTAACTTCGCAAGATTTAAGCACGGTTTTATTTGACCCTGTAGAGTCTATTTATTTTGCAATTTATGATCCCGATGGCAAATGGGTGGCTGGACACGGCGGCCTTACCTTGCAATTAAAAGAAGCAGAAAAAAAACCCGCATTTACAGAATACAACTATCAAGGAAAGAGCCTTCGCTCGATCACCTTGCATCATCAAACAGATCCTGATTTTTATGTGGTGATGGCACAAACCACAACAGGCAGAGACAGCATGCTCGAAAATTTACTTTACATCAGCATCTTGCCGCAAATTTTTATATTGTTGCTGTTGCTGCTTTGGCTTAGAAAAATGATTCGCGATGATTTACAGCCCTTGTCTGATCTTGAGGACAACATGCGGCACCGTGACTCCAATAATCTCAATCCTTTAAATTTAGACGCCAAGGTGAGCGATATTCAAAAACTGGGCAATTCTTTTAATAGCTTAATGTCGCGCATTCAAGAACAAGTCAAGGCACAACGTGAGTTCTCTGGAAATATCGCCCATGAGATGCGAACACCACTGGCGGGTATTCGTGCATTGGCAGAATACGGAGTTAAAAATCAATCGCCCGAAGTGATGAAAGATCAACTTGTCGCTATATTGGGCACGCAAGACAAGGCAAGCCGTTTGATCGATCAACTGATTGCCTTGGCTTTGGCAGATGAAGCGCGCAACAGCGTTGTTTTAGAAACTATCGCACTCGATGAAGTAGCTCGAGACACTTTGATTCGCTTTTTACCGCGTGCAGATGCAATGGGTATTGATTTAGGCGGAATGGGTTTGGATGCGCCCTGTAATATCAAAGCGCATCGCCCTTTGTTAGAAGGTATTTTGAATAACTTGATTGATAACGCGATGCGTCATGGATGTGATTTTTCAAATCAAAAGCCAAATATCACGGTTGCGATTGTTAAAACAATATATGCGAATGAACCAATTCAACTGCGAGTGATTGACGAAGGATCAGGGTTGAGCAATGAGCAAAAACAACAAGCCCTGGCCAGGTGGTCAAAAGGCAAAAAAACCGCAGAGTCTTCCAACGGATCTGGTTTAGGGTTATCAATTGTGAGCGAATACGCACGATTGATGAATGCGCAATTTAGTCTTGAAGACAACCCACAATCCAAAGGATTAATGGCTTGCGTTCGATTCTTGCCTGCGTAACTCTTGTCCCCGATCTAAATTAAGGGGCAATAACAATAACAAACCTACAACAAATAAAAGTCCGGTGGATGCAATGGCGATGCGTTGATTGCCATCTGTCAGAAACGTGATCAAGCCATACATCAAGGGTCCCAAAATACTGGCCAAGCGAACCGCGAAACTCCATAGGCCGAAAAATTCTGCTGATTGATCGGCTGGCACCAAAATACCAACCATGGCGCGCCCTGAGGATTGACTCGAACCCATACAAAATCCTGCAACCGCCGCCGCAATCCAAAACACACCTTTGCTGGTGGTGAGAGCGGCCAAAATACAAGTGAGAATCCATCCGACCAATGTGAGTGCGAGTGTGGATTTATGTCCCATTTTGTCTTGCAAGTAACCCAAACCGAATGCGCCCACCATGGCCGCGATATTGAGTACAAAAATCAAAACCATGGTTTCTTGTGGCTCAAAACCAATCACTTGTTCTGCATAAATACCTGCCAATGTAATGGCCACAGCAACGCCAGCTTGATAGGCCACGATGCAAGCCAAGAGTTGTAAAAAATCTTTGTATTTGCGGGCCTTATTGAATGTCAGCATCAAGGCTTTTAAATTGAGCGCTGGCTTGTCAATATCTTCATTGACTTCTTTGGCAACGGCGCGTTCTTTGAGGAGTGCAAAACAAAACAAGGAAGCGACCCCATACAAACCTGCTGTAATCAACATCGTGGCGGGTACGAATTGAGACGCTGGGATTGAATTTTTTTGTGCGTTTAAAACATAGGCAAGGCTTACGCCGAGCGACAACATGCCCCCGACATATCCCAATGACCACCCCCAGCCACTGACTTTGCCCATGGCTTGGGGTTGTGCCAATTCAGGCAAGAATGCAGCAGCAAGCGTTTCGCCGTATGAAAAAAATAAATTGGAAAGAACAACTAAAAATAACGCCAGAAAAATGTCTCCAGGTTGCACCCAAGACAACATGGCGGTAGTGATAACACAGGCTGCTGTAGTCCACATCAACAATTTCTTTTTGATGGCGTACACATCGCCCCATTGACCAATGATGGGCATAGTGATCATCACCAACGCATAAGAAATGCTCAAAGCGATGGTCCAAGCCAATGTGGCCCATGTTGCCGATTTAGCAATGCCACCTACAAAATAAGAGGCGAACACGGCCGTCATAACAACGGTGACATACCCAGAATTGGCAAAGTCATACATGGCCCAGCCAAAAACTTCACGCTTTTGAACGCCTGGGTTCAGAGAATTGGACAAAGAATCGGACATGGTTGTTCCTGTATGAAGCGATGAAAGAGCGTTGTGTATCATGCCAGTATTGGATGTAACAACGAAGACACGATGATCAAGCCTTTAATTGCTGCTTTTGTCTTGCCACCCGCAGGGCCTATTTTATGTGCATTGTTGGGTTTATTTTTAATCAAGCGATTTTTTAAAACTGCTTGCTGCTTGATTTTTTTTGGTATTGTTATTTTGTGGATTTTGAGTTGCCAATCGGTGGCGATTGCCTTATCTGACCATTTACTCAAAAATTATCCAACAATTGATGTATCCGAATTGAAAGATGCGCAAGCTATTGTTATTTTGGGTGGTGGTTCTTACGATTTACGAGATGAATACAAGACGGCTGACTTGAGTGAACCCAGTCATGCACGTTTGCGTTATGGTTTATGGCTGGCAGATCAAATCCAGTTACCTGTGCTATTTTCGGGCGGCATCGGTCACGGCGCACCTAATCAAAAAATAGCAGAAGCTCAAAGTGCTCAAATCGTAGCACTGCGTCATTACAAAAATAATTTGCGATGGATGGAGATGACTTCACGTGACACGCAAGAAAATGCGCAAAACACATGGACCATTCTAGAAAAAGAAGGTATTAAAAAAATTGTTTTGGTGACTACCCATGTGCATATGCAACGCAGTGTGGCTCAGTTTCAAAAAGTAGGTTTTGAAGTAAGGCCTGCACCCACTGGCAAATTCATGCCCAGCGGATCTGCGTTGTTACACGCACTCCCATCAACAAACGGACTACAAAACTCGAGACAAGTTTTGCACGAGTGGTTGGGAAACTTAGTAACGGTAGAGCGTTGACGCTTTATCCAACCAAATCAACGCGTCCGTTCAAATCCATGATTCCTGTAATCACGCTCAATTTGGGTTGACGCTTAATGACTTGTGATCTGAATTCTTTGAGTGCATCTGAATGAGAAGCAGTTTCTACATCCTTATTAGAAACTTTATCGTCACCAAAAGCCAATTTTGCGGCGCCGCAATCGCGGTGCGTGAGTGCAACAACTCGCTTGATGTGATGCAAAGAAACGGTGATGTCTAAATTGTCCCAATAGGCTTTGTGCCATGCTGCAAATTTGGGATGCACAGCACCAATAGGACCGCCTGCAATTACAAAGTGACTGTAGTTGTCGTCAAGTTTGTCGCGATTAACGCCTTGCAACAAACCCATGTATTGCCAACTCAAAGTCGTAAAGCGAGGATCAATGCAATTGATCAACATGGATTCGTAGTTGCCACTGGACGCTTGCGCGGTGTTTGAATGAAGTCCCAATGCGACTCCCGCCAATGTGGCAGCGCCAAGGCCCAACAAGCTACGCCTTGTTGTCTTGTCCGTTAAAGAAAAAGGCGCACAGCAGGTGCAAGACAAAGGGGATTGGGGCTTGGTAGCGAGTGAGGACATGAACTTCTCCTAAAGAATGCAATTTCCATAGGATAAGAATATCCTAAAACGAATAGGTCGGCACTAACTGGGGAAACTTGAAGACCAATGAATTTCAATTCAAACGAATGAATCCATTTGAACTCGTTTTAGAGAAATTTAAATCAATTATGATTACAAGATTGCTTCAGCTCATGATTAATGTGACTTACAAGGGATATACCCAAAAGAGTCACAATGGTTAATGCACAATCCATCTCAACATCAACGTTTACAAAATATGGCCCTGCTTGCTGCCATAGGTTTGATCTTGATATGGGGAGCTAACTTTACCGTTCAAAAATATTTGCTCACCATTTTGGAACCCACCAGCTTTTTAATGTGTCGCTACGTGGTGATGCCTGTCTGTGCATTGATCATGTTTCGAATCAAATGCGGTGAATTTTTTCCACCACTGCCAAGAGCAGATTGGTTACCCATGACCATCTTGGGCTTGATTGGACACAGTTTGCACACCACTTTGGCGGCATGGGGCGCGCATTGGTCAACTCCATTTTCGAGTTCAGTGATATTGGCTTGCGGACCTCTATTTACTTTACTTATCTTGCGAATCATGAAATTGGAACGCATGGGAGCCAGACAACTCACTGGTGTTACCGTTGCTTGTATGGGTGTGATGATTTTTTTGTCGCAAAAAATCATGCACGTGCAATGGCAAGCATCTTTGGGTGATTTGATTTTATTAACTGCGGCGTGTTCATTTTCTTTATACACCATCAAAACCAAACCGATGATTGAACGCCATGGCAGTTGGATTACCATGGGGTATGCCACATTGATCGGATCGGTACCGATATTTTTTATCACTGCATCGCTCAGTTGGGAACATACAGCCGAGTTGATCACGCCAACGATTGCCTTCATTTTATTTTTATCGGTGTTTATGTCCGCGTTTATGGGATGGTTGGTGTGGGGTTGGATCAATGCTGTCAGAGGTGTTTCAAAATCTGCTCCTTTGATGTATCTCATGCCTGTGGTAGCGGGTGTGTTTTCATGGCTTATCACAGGTGAAGAATTCACAACAACCAAAATTTTGGGCGGCTTAATGGCCTTAGCAGGTGTGGCACTATCGCAATTCAACCCAAACCCGACACAAAAATGAACAGAGCCTTTCAATTTTTGGGCAAACAAATTGCAAGCTACTTAGCTCAAGAAATTTTTATAAAAGGCAGTGCCCCGCCGTCTAATCCATTGCATTTGCAAACCACACTTCGCCCTGGCGATGTCTTGTTGGTCGAAGGTAATACGCGCGTGAGTACTGCGATTAAATACCTCACGCAATCGACATGGTCGCATGCCGCACTATATGTGGGATCACATTTGGCTGATATGGGAGGCAATCCCAATCACTGCTTAGTGGAAGCGGATACCTTGCGCGGCGTGATCAGTTCTGACTTAGAACGCTATTCCAAAATGCACACACGCATTTGTAGGCCTGCTAAGATCAAATCTGAAGAATGCAGAGCAATCACATCCTATGCGATTGAAAAAATCGGCAATCAATACGATCTGCGCAATATCTTTGATTTGGCAAGATATCTTTTTCCAACGCCGCCGATACCTACACGGTTTCGAAGAAGGTTGCTGTCTCTAGGTAGTGGAGACCCTAGCCAAGCGATTTGTTCTACCTTAATTGCACAAGCTTTTGAATCGATACACTACCCCATATTGGCAGATGCAGATCGATCACGATTGGAACAGGCGAAAGACTCATATGGTCAACCTCAAATTTTTCCAACCAAACATCACAGCTTGTTTACACCCAGAGATTTTGATGTGTCGCCCTATTTTCAAATTGTTAAACCGACGATTGAGTCTGGATTTGACTTCCATCAATTAGAGTGGATTGACACACAACAATGACAACAACTTTACCGCCAGCGCTTGACGCCATCGCGCATCATCTAGATACACCCAATGGACAAATAACCCTCTATCAATCGGGCAATGGACCGCCCTTATTTTTAATTCACAGCGTCAATGCGGTTGCCAGTGCAGCCGAAATGAGACCATTGTTTGAAAGTCTTCAAGCGAATTACACGGTCTATGCAATCGATTTGCCAGGATACGGCCTCTCAGACCGCAAGGACATTCAATACACGCACACCATCATGACCGATACCATCAAACAAACAGCGAATTGGATTGCACAGAGGCATACCAATCAAAAAGTTCATGCCGTTGCGCTGTCACTTTCGTCTGAATTTTTATCGCGTGCGTGCACATTAAAACCTGAGTTGTTTCAATCCATTACCTTAATTAGCCCTACAGGTTTGCGCAAAGGTCAACGTTTTCGCGAACCCACAGGCACAACGCGAATGATTCCGTGGCTCAATCATTTATTAAGAGAAAAAGGATGGGGGGCATTTTTATTTAAGCAACTTACAAGACCTTCAATTATTCGTATTTTTTTAAAAAAGACATGGGGATCATCTTTAATCGATGAACAATTGTGGGACTACAATTGTTTAACGGCTCAACAAGCCAACGCCGAGTATGCCCCATTGTGTTTTTTAAGTGGAGTCCTATTTAGCAAAGACATTCACACGGTTTACGAAAATATTCAATGCCCTGTTTTGATGATTCACGGTCAAAAAGGGGATTTCAAAGATTACAGTGGGATTCGCAATACGTCATGCCAAGGGAAATGGGAAGTTCACTCGCTCCCCACAGGCGCTCTCCCCTATTTTGAAATACCTGAACACTATTTGCAGATTCAACTCGATTTTTTAAAGCGCAATAGTAATTATAAACCTTGAGCACGTGGGTCGTGTCGGGCTAATCTCCTCAGTAAGTGTGATACCTCTGCATGGGTTTTTACGCTCATCAAGCCGCCTGGTTTTCTTTGTGCGTCACAACTGATTAAGCCGCGTCTGAACATCACATTTTTTCGAACCGACAAACCAATATTTGGTTGTTGCTCGTATCGAATCAATGGCAAGTGTGAGTCAAACAAATCATGCGCCTCTTGCGCCTGACCACTGTGAGACAAACGGACTACATCACACAACATATCTGGAAAGCAATATCCCGTATTGGCACCGTCTGCACCACGCGCCATTTCGTAGTCAAGAAACAAACCACCATTGCCGCACAGAATAGAAATGTGACGCATCGTGCCTTCTGCTTCATAGCCACGAAGCGTTGAAATTTTTTCCAAACCTGGCCAATCTTCGTGTTTCAGCATCACGATGCTTTTAATTTGCTCAACCATGGTACGAATCACTTGCGGCGACATCTGCACAGAAAACGTCAACGGATAATCTTGCAACACAATCGGCACATCATGGCCGATAGCTTCGGCTGCTTGTGCGTAATACGTAATGATTTGTTCGTTGGTGCGCAAAGTATTGGGTGGCGCAATCATCACGCCAGCCGCGCCCAATGACATCACTTCGTGTGTTAATGCCTGCATAGTTGCAAAGCCAGGTGCCGACACACCCACGATCACGGGTAAGTTTTTAAATTTTTGAATCCATTGTTTGGTGATCGCAATACCTTCTTGCGAAGACAGTTTGGGTGCTTCGCCCAATTGCCCAAGCACGGTCACGCCTGTTGAACCACAACCCACATAAAAATCGGCCAATCGATCGATGGATGAATAATCAATTTTTCCATCTTCAAAAAAAGGTGTGGGCGCAATCGGAAAAACGCCTTGGGTTTGTGTTGAAAGTTTCATGATCAAAAAATAGTTTGAATTAATTTTTTCGATGACGGATGAGTTGTGAGGCAACTGCAATTCCCACCATGGCCAAGCCTAATCCATCACTCCAAGTCGACGGGTAGACCAAAGCAAATCCTGCAGCGATAAAAAGTAAGCGCTCGTAGGTGGTGGTTTTAACCCAAGCCCATCCTTGAAAGCCTGCTGCGATCGATGCAATGCCCAAGGCTGCTGTTGTGAATACCAAACCGATAGAGACCCAATCGGCTGACGCCAAGGACTTTGTAGAACCCATCAATAACAATCCCTGTCCACTGGGATCGAGTACAAACATAAAGGGCAATAAAAATGCAGGGACTGTGTATTTCCAACATTGCAAGGTTGTTTTGTAGGGGTCGCCGCCTGTGATGGCTGCAGCCGCAAAAGGCGAAAGCGCGGTGGGTGGAGAAACTTCAGACAACACAGCGTAATAAAAAATAAACATGTGCGCGGCAAAATCAGGAACGCCTAATTTGGTGAGTGCGGGTGCAGCAATCACTGCACAAATAATATAAGAAGCAGTAACAGGAACCGCGAGTCCAACAATCCAAACCACCAAAGATGTGAAGATGGCTGTTAAGAGCAACGAACCTGCCGCATAGTCAATCACGATGGTGCTGAATTTAAGTCCCAAGCCTGTGAGCGTGACGACGCCCACAATAATGCCAGCACCCGCGCAAGTCGCCGCAACATTGAGCACGCCAATCGATCCGCCCTCCATCGCTTTGATGAATGGTGAAGACCACATGCGTTGCATCCAATCGCTTCCACCTTCAAACAGATCGTAGGGGATGAGTGTGGTGTCGCTTCTAAGCATGCTGGTAAAGAGTGAAACCACCGTAGCCCAAAACACCGACAACACGGGCGAGAAGCCCCACATCATAAAAAACACGATCGAGATGAGAGACAAAAAGTGATACCAATATTTGCGCGTTAAATTCCAAATTGAATCAACACGTTCGATGGCGCTATCGCGCATTCCGTATTTGCGAGCATCAATTTCAACCATCAAAAATAGGGCGAGATAAAAAAGAAGTGTTGGAATGATCGCCATCAACAACACATCAAGGTATGAAATTTTTAAAAATTCAGCAATTAAAAAAGCTGCCGCACCCAATACAGGGGGCGAGATGATAGCGCCCAATCCACCTGCAGCCAACAAACCACCTGCAGCATTTTTTTCATACCCCACTTTTGCGAGCAATGGATAAGCCACCGCTCCCAAAGTAACCGTGGTTGCAACACCCGAACCCGATGGACCCCCTAACAAAAATGAAGCCAATACAACCGTGCGACCTGCGCCTGTTGATTTACCGCCCATCGCAGAAAAAGAAAAATCAATGTAAAACTTACCCGCACCCGAATACTGCAAGAATGCGCCAAAAATGGTGAATAAAATAATGAGTGAAGCAGATACGTCGACTGCAACGCCGTAAATACCCTCTAAGGTCATGTACAACACACCCACCAATCGTCCTACTTCGTAACCTTTGTGCGTCCACGGTGCGGGCAATGAGGGCCCTGCCAATGCGTACACAATAAAAAGTGAAGTGATGATGGGCATGATCCACCCATTGGTGCGTCGCATGGCCTCCATGATGAGTACGATCAAACAAATTCCAAAAAAGACATCCCAGTTTTCTGGCAATGTATTTCGATCGGTGAAGTCATCTCCACCCATCACCAAATAAACGACGACTGCAATGGATAAAGCGCCAGCAATCCAATCCCACCACATGATGCGATGACGATACGCATTACTGATTGGAAACATCAAAAAACATAAAAACAAAACCATTCCCACGTGGATGGGTCTGAGGATTTGCGTGGGAACAATCGCGTAAGCCGTATAAAGATGAAACACCGACATTGCCACGGCGAGCAAGGTCACCAAGACCGCCGCCCAGCCTTTGAATTTATTGGCCGCGCCCTCCTCGGCTTCAATAAATTCTTCGGCTTTGCTCAGTGACTCTTGGCTGATCACTACATCAGGCCCGTTAGAGCCTGGATGCATGTCTTGAGGTGTATTCATCAGTTGAGCTTGACGCCTTTTTCAGCAAAATATTTAGCAGCGCCTGGATGAAATGGAATCGGGGAAGCTTTTTGTTTTTGATTTTCATACTTGAAGTTCATTGCTTCTTTATGCGTAGCAATCAAATCATCGCGCTTATCAAAAATGGTTTTCACAATGTTGTAAGCCGTTTTGTCATCCATATTTTCGTGAGCAACCAAAATATTCATTACTGTTGCTTGTTTGTTGTCGGTATCCATGCCTTTGTAAACTGCTTTATCAATCACGTCCTCTACATACAAGTTACCGTATTTTTTATTCATTGCAGCCACTGCCTCTGCATGATCGACCATCTTGATTTTGGTACCAGGCGTGTTGGCCAAATCGGTAACTGCAGCCGTTGGCAATCCACCTACCCAAAAGAATGCGTCAATTTTTCCGTCTTTCATGGCGTTGACTGACTCTGCAGCACCTAACCGCTCGCGCTTCATGTCTTTGTCTCTTTCTAAACCTGCCGCTTCAATCAAACGAAAAGCCATTACTTCTGTTGCACTACCAGGAGAGCCAGTAGACACGCGTTTGCCTTTGAGGTCAGCCATGCGATTAACACCACGACCTTCAATACTTACCACATGCATGCGATTGGGATACAAAATCATGAGCGTGCGCAAAGGCACTTTGTGTCCTTTGAATTTATCTTCACCGTTGTATGCGTCAAGTCCTGCATCGGTCATGGTAAAGCCGATATAGGGCTTGCCTGTTCCAATCAATTTCAAGTTATCTACCGAGCCGCCAGTGACTTCTGCAGTGGCTTGCATGCCAGGTACATGCTTAGACAGCACTGCCGCCATGCCGCCTCCCATGGGGTAATACACACCACCCGTGCCACCCGTTGCAATCGAAATATTTTGCGCTTGCAACGCGCCGCATAAACCCACACTGGCAACAATTGTTAATAATAATTTTTTCATCATTCAACCTTTCAGATCAATATGTTTTAATTTTCAAAAGTTTGGCAGCATTGCCACCCATGATTAAATCTTTGTCAATTTTTTTAAGTCCTTTGACGGAATTAATCAAACCCACAGGATCGTCTTCACCCATGTCATACGGATAATCCGTTCCTAACATCACATGATCTGCACCGAAGCGATCGATTAAATTTTTTAACATACCGGGATCAAACGTGATGGTGTCGAAATAAAATTTTTCGAGATACGACGATGGTTTTTTCTTGATCACTGTTTTGCAGTCGGGACGCGCGCGATGTGCGTGATCCATACGCGCCCAATAGTGGGCCAAATAACCGCCACTGTGAGCCAACACCACTTTGAGTTTGGGGTTGCGTTGCATGACACCATCAAAAATCAAATGACTGACTGCGACGGTGGTTTCCAACGGATTACCAATCACATTATTAAAGTAGTGTTCGGTGAGTCGTTGCGCATCACTAAAACCATTGGGGTGAATAAATAACGCCACACCCAACTCGGCCACTCGTGCAAAAAACTTTTCTAATCCGAGTGATGGATCGGTTAAATTTTTACCATTCACATGGGTATTGATCTCAATGCCACGCAATCCCAAATCTTTGACGGCGCGATTGAGCTCTGCAACCGCCATGTCTGCATTTTGCAAAGGCACTGTTCCTATTCCAGCAAAACGTTTGGGGTGCGTCGCCACAATATTGGCAATACCATCGTTGACTTCTCTTGCCAATTCGGCACCAAATGTAGGCTCTGCAAAATAATAGTATTGAAACGGCGCAGGCGACACCGCTTGCACATCAACCCCCATGCGATCCATGTCTTTAAGTCGCACAGCAATATCCGACAACTTAGGCGCACGGTCCTTCATTTGTTTGACATTGACGTCACGCGTGAGTTGATTGGCATACACATAAGCCATTTCTTGCTCAGCGGGTTTCATCACGGCTGCTTTTTGTGCAACGGTTGGATTGAAGTAATGACAATGAATATCAATCTTCAATGGTTTTTTTGCAGTTGATGAAGATTTTTTGACTGCAACTGCAATTGATTTTTTTGCAGGTTTTTTTGCTGCTGCTGCGCTGTGACGATGTGCGGGATGACAGCAATTGGGTTGGCATTTGAAAAACATGAAATTGACCTTATTCTGCTTTGATGTTGTTGTCTGAAATGAGTTTGGAGTATTTGGATTTTTCTTCAGCTAAAAATGCACGAAATTCATCTGGCGTACTCGCCATGGCTTCAACGCCTAATCCAGCAAAACGTTCTTTTAAGTCGGGATCCGCCATGATTTTGACGAGTGCACTCATGTACTGATCAACAATTGCTTTGGGTGTTCCTGTGGGTAAAAATACGCCCCACCAGTTAACGGCAACTAAGCCATTCATACCGACCTCGGCAAAGGTGGGAATCTCGGGTGACATTGGTGAACGTTTTGCACTGGTGATACCCAATGCACGCAAGCGTCCTGTTTTGATGTGTTGACTGACAGGCAATGCATCCGACACCATCATATTGATTTGCCCTGCAATCAAATCATTCACTGCAAGACCACCACCTTTATAGGGCACACTAATCATCTTCACGCCCGCTTGGCGCATGATCATCTCGCCAGCCAAATGCGACATGCTGCCAGGACCACTCGTTCCAAAAGAGATGGAATCGGGTTTTGCTTTTGCAGCAGCCACCAAATCAGACAAACTCTTATACGGTGAAGTAGTGGGCACCACCAAAATATTGGGTCCCGTTGCTGTGAGAGAAACGGCGATGAAATCTTTCTCCATGCTGTATGGAACTTTAGACAGCAAAGGATTGACACCTGCAGGACCTAAATTGCCGATCACAAAGGTGTATCCATCAGCGGCTTGTCGAGCTGCAAACTCCATACCGATGGAGCCTGCAGCACCTGGTTTACTTTCGATGATGACTGGTTGATTCCAATATTGACTCAACTTTTGACCCATGATGCGAGCCATTAAATCGCTACTACCACCAGGCGGATAGGTCACAACTAATTTGACGGGCTTATTGGGGAAGTTCGCATCTTGCGCCTGAACGTTGTAACCCAAAAGAGTTATTAATACAAATATACCGACAGCAATCTTTTGTTTAAACATCTTTGTCTCCATAAATTGGTTTTTTGAATAGTTTATATTGTGGAGGAATTAAAACAAACAGGACAACCCTTATATGTACAAAATGTCGCAACCTGCAGGCCGTGCAGATCAAACACTTTCACACAACATGAAACTCTTGTCGCACCATGAATTGAATGGGTTTGGCGGCTTAGGAGAAGGCATGGGCATACAAGCCACATCCGATGGGCGACGCATCCTTTGGTTGGCGCACGAATCAGCACCTAAAAATTTTTCGGGCGTGGATGTCACCGATCCCAAAAATCCAAAGGTCATTGTTCAAACCGAGTTGCCACACATGAAACTTCGCTCCAATTCTTTGGATGTCGTTGGCAATATCTTGGCCGTGGCCTATCAATGCTCTGAACCAGGTCTCAAACCTGCGGGCGTTGATTTGTTTGACGTCAGTCATCCCGAGGCACCCAAGCTGATTTCACACTTTGATTGCTCAGGCCCCTATTCACGCGGTGTTCATGCGGTTTGGTTTGTCGATGGTAAATACCTTCATATGAGTTCTGGTTCAGCAGACTTTCAACCGCACAATCAACTCGACGATCAGTTTTACAGAATTTTGGATGTATCCAATCCATCCAAGCCTGTTGAGGTGGGACGTTGGTGGTATCCCGGCACACGCGTGGGTGATAGCGCGCCGCAGCCCACTCGACTAAAACCACAATTTGATACAGGCTTTAGAGCGCACAACACCAACGTATTTCCACAACAACCCGATCGCGCATACATCGGCTACATCGACGGCGGTGCATTCGTTCTTGATATCTCCAACAAAAGCGATATCAAAGTTGCAACACATTGGAATCATTCGCCACCGTTCAATGGTTTTATTCATACCTTGCTACCTTTGTTTGAACGCAACTTATGGATCGTGAGCGATGAGTGCGTTCAAGACGATGGCAAAGATTGGCCCAAATTGGTTTGGATGATTGACTCGCGCGATGAAAAAAATCCTGTTCCCATCGGTACATTTCCTGCGGCAGATCCTGCAGTATTTGCCAAGCGTGGTGGGCGATTTGGCGCACATAATTTGCATGAAAATTTACCCGTACCCACATCATTTGTTTCAGACACCATCATCGTGGGTTCGTTTTTTAATGCGGGTGTGAGAATTTATGACACGACCGATCCGTTTGCAGTTCAAGAGATTGCATACTTTGTACCCGGCGCACCCAAACTCTCTCCTGCAGGCGCTATTCAACTCAACGATGTGTATGTCGATGAAAGACGCATTGTTTATACCGTCGATCGCTTCACGGGTGGACTTTATACATTGGAGATGAATATCTAGTGTTTGATTTATGAATCAACAACGCGATCTTTTGGCTTCTCGATTGCCCGTGAGTTTAATCACTGGGTTTTTGGGAAGCGGTAAAACCACACTGATTTCTCAGTTGGTGCGCCACCCCGATATGAACAAGGTGGCTGTCATCATCAATGAAGTGGGCGAAATCGGTATCGATCACGATTTGGTATCGATGTCCAATGAGAACATCAGTTTGCTCGCCAATGGTTGTATTTGTTGCTCGGTAAGAACTGATTTGCAAGATACATTGCGAGATTTATTTGCCCAGCGTCGCTCAGGCTTGATTCCAGAATTTGATCGCGTGATGATTGAAACCACGGGGCTCGCCGACCCCGCACCTGTGATTCAAACGCTGATGAGCGACACTTTGATTGGTGCTCAATTTAGGCTGGATGGCATGATCAGTTTGATCGATGCATTTCATGGCCTTAATCTTTTAAAAAATGAATCGGTAGCCAATAAACAAATTGCCATGGCCGACTGCGTGGTCATCACCAAAACAGATTTAGTCGCTTTAGAGCAATTAGACGAGTTGCAACAAGCCATTGTGCAACTACAACCCATGAGCAAAATACTTTTTTCACTCAATGGAAACGCACAACCCAACGATTTAATCAACCTAGGACTCAACTCATCTCGAGTCAACAACAACACCTTGTATTTTTTAGGCGAAGATTTGAATCAATTGTCTTCTGATGGCGAACGATATTTAGGAAAAAAACAAGCCTTGCATGATTCAAGCATTGCAACACTCAGTTTGAGGTTTGAAACCCCATTTCAATGGCAGGCCTTTTCTTCGGCGATGGAGTTGTTGAGTCAATTGCGCGGGCCCGATCTGCTGCGAGTCAAAGGCATAGTCAACGTGGACGGTAAACCGATTGTGGTTCAAGGTGTTCAACATATTTTTCATCCGCCCGTTAAATTGGATCGCTGGCCAAGCGACGATCACGACACGCGTTTGGTTTTTATCAGTCGCAACATTCAAGTCACAGCCATTAAAAATTTATTCTCTGCTGTGGGCGCCGTTGTTGCGCATTAATTTATTTTTTACCGTTAGCCAACCACCACACCAACAATTGCGTGCAATCGGCAGATGACAAACCACTTGCATCGGCTTTGTCAAAGTTAGCCAATGATTGTGTGGTTAATGGCATTTGCCTGTTTAAACTCTGTCCTTGATCGAGCATGGCGCGCAAATCTTTTCGCATGGTCGCAACGTTCACGGTGATCATTTCATTTTTAACACCTGCCAGTGCGTTGGTAATCATGCCCCCTCTTACCTTGAGCATATTGGGGCCTCCCGATGATTCAGTAAATAAATCAACCACCAACTTGGGATCTAATTTCAAATGATCAATGAGCGACAAAGCCTCGCCCAGTGTTTGCCAATACACCATCAACGGAAGATTAATGGCGAGCTTCATGGTTTCTCCTGAACCCAATGCGCCTAAGTGTTCGGCTCTTTTGCATAACAAATCAAGAATCGGTTTTGCACGTAAGAAATCTTTTTCAAGTCCACCTGCAAAACCCAATAATTTTCCTTCTGATGCGGGTCCCACACTTCCGCCCACAGGGCATTCAACGTAGGCAGCTCCTTTTGCAATCGCGGCTTCACCCATTTTTTGTTGTTGCGCGGGTTTGACCGTACTCATATCAATGAAAAGATTTTTGCTAACGTCTGCGCTGATTAAGCCTTCGGGTGATAAATAAACCTGATCCATGGCTGCTTCATCGGTCACGATGCTGATGATGGTGCTCACCTGTGTTGATAATTTTTGGGGTGTTGCGACCCAATGGGCACCGAGATCGATCAAGGGCTTGGCGCGTTCAGCTGTTCGGTTCCAAACATAAACGGTGTGACCCAATTGAATCAATCGTTTGGCGATGGCTGAACCCATCTTGCCCGTTCCGGCGATTCCTATTTCCATTTTCAACGCTCCGATTTTTTAAAAATAATAGAGTCGATGATAGCTATGGAAAAGAAAGAAGGGACAGCCCCTGTTTCAAATCCCTCTGTGTACTCTTATGAAGGCGAGAGTGGCTCTAGGGGCTGTCCAAAAACCAACACCTTGGTAAGTTGGCTTTAAGGATACGCAAACCCCGTGCCTGCTCGCAATAAATCTTTAGTTCCCAATTTTGATTTGATTGATTTTTTCTTGCGCCTTCACCAAGGATGGCACCAATTCACTCCCAAATCCAACGGCGCATGCCGTTGTTAAGCTTTGCGTCACACTACTGCCCACAGCAACTGGCACTTTTAAATTTTCAGCCAGATGCAAAAAATAACGTAAATCTTTGGTTGCATTGTTCAATTCAAATTTAAGGCCTGTGTAATCACCTGACAGGGTTTTTGACATGGCTTGAAACAAACCCGAATTAACACCCCCAGCAGACACAACATTGACCAATTGATTGACGTCGATTCCAGCCTTAGCGCCCACGGCAAATGCTTCTGCGGCAGAAGTACAAATCGATTGCGCTAAAAAATTATTGAGTAACTTCACGACATGGCCATGCGTACAAGTGCCAACATGAAAAACATTTTCACAATACGCTTTGAGCAAGGGCTCGACCTTAGAAAAAACTTCTTGGGATGCGCCCACCATGGTGTTGAGTTTGCCAAGCTCTGCCTCAACAGGTGTTCGTGCCAATGGTGCGTCAACGAGCGTGATGCCTTGCGCTTGACACAATTGCTCCAAATGGCGCGTGGAGTCGGGCTCGCTGGTGGATGCATCAATGATGATTAAACCCATGCGTGGTTTTTTTAAAATGCCATGCGGTCCATGAATCGCCATCTCCACTTGCGGCGAACCCGTGACGCAAATGATCACTGCATCACACGCGTTCAATGCAGCGTAGTCATTCACAATCTTTGCGCCCATGTCTAATAAATCTTTGAGCGGTTCGCGTTTTTGATGAACCGTTAAAGACAACTGATAACCCTTGGAGAGGATATTTTTTGCCATTCCATGACCCATCAGGCCAGAAGCACCTACAAAACCAATGTGTTTCATTTTTAATCTTTCAAATCAAAGTCATTTCAGATGCGTATTTTGAAACGGGATCAAGCACGTGCCAATTGAGTAAATACCTAGCAATCTACACAAAAAAACAAGAACGAATACTATTGAATTAACGAGCAGGCGTTTTTATATGGTTAAACCCGATGTACGAACCCATCAATCTATTTCTTAATGGATAGGTCATTAAAACAACTCATGGAGACACGCAATGAAAGCCTTTCGACCTTTAGTCATCGGATTAATTTCTTCCCTCTTTGTATTAGGCGCTCATGCGCAACAAGCCATTACCTTGCATGGAGCCTCACAATTTGGTGATGACCATGCATTTACAAAAACCATGGTTCGATTTGAAGAATTGGTTAAAAAATATTACGGCAAGCCCATTAATTTTGTTCTACATAAAAACAGCGAACTGGGCTTAGAAAAAGATTATTTTGCTTACATGAATCAAGGCAAAGCTGTGGACTATGCCATCGTGTCACCTGCGCACATGTCGACGTTTTCCAAAGCGGCACCTTTTATTGATGCGCCATTTTTATTCTCTGATCTCACCCATTGGAATAAAGTGTTAGATCAAGACATCCTCAAACCCATTGCAGATGAAGTGGCACAAAAAGCCGAAGTCATGTTGATTGGTTATGCAGGTGGTGGTGTAAGAAATATTTTTTCAAACAAATCAGCAACCAACCTCGCTGAATTAAAAAATCTAAAGGTTCGTGTACAAGGAGCTCCTATTTGGAGCCGCACATTCGGTGCAATTGGAATGGCGCCTACCGTGATTGCTTATAACGAGGTTTATAACGCGATTCAAAACAACGTGATTAACGCGGGTGAGAATGAGGCTGCTGGCGTTGAAGCCATGAAGTTTTTTGAAGTAGGACCCAACCTATTGATGACTCGCCATGCCATCACCATTCGCCCCCTGTGTTTTTCTGTCAAGACACTTAAGAGCTTGCCACAGGATTTACAAGCAGCAATCATCAAAGCTGGCAAAGAAGCGGGTGCTTATGGTCGACAAGTGGAGTCTTCAGAAGACCAAGCCAAATTGGACAAATATGCCAAAGAAGGCAAACTCAAACAAGTTGCATTTACCGAGCGTGCACAAATGCAAAAGTTGGTTGAGCCTGTAATGGCGGCATACGCTAAAGAAGTTGGCGCAGAAGCGATCTATAACAAGATCAACTCTATTAAATAAGCTCAATCCAGTAAAAAGAGGCTGCCTCACACGTAGCCTCTTTTCTTTTTATTTTTCGAAAGCGGGTCATGCATCAATTACTCGAGCGCATTCACCAGTTTCTCATTGTGTTGCTGGCAATCACGGTTGTTGTTTTGCTGATTCCTGTGAGTCTACAAATTTTTTCTCGATTCACCGAAATCATTCCACGCTATATGTGGACCGAAGAGATGAGTCGTTTCTTTTTTATTTGGATGGTGATGCTGGGCGCAACTGTGGGTGTCCGTGAAAAATTACATTTTGATGTCGACGTTTGGAGCAATTTAAGCGATAAAACATCCCTGACCTTTAAAATGCTGAGCGATACATTGGTGGTTGTTTTTGCTGGAGTTATCTTTTATTGGGGCATTGAGTTCACCCAATTTGGCTGGAACCAAACTTCCGAGTTGGCTGATTTACCCATGTGGCAAATATTCATTTCTTGGCCAATTGCTGGATTTCTATGGCTTTTGTTTTTATTTGAAAGCTTTAAAAACAATATCCAAGCCTACAAACAAATCAATGCAAGCAAAGGCGCCGCATGAACACCGCAGTTTTATCCTCAGGCTCCGCCGCAATGGTTTTATTCGGTGGATTTTTTCTCTTATTGATTTTGCGCGTACCCGTGGCCTTTGCATTGGGTTTGTGTTCCCTCCCCGTTTTAATCATCGAACCCCGACTATCGCCGATGGTTTTGTTCAATGAAATGTTCAAGTCTTACAACTCGTTTATTTTATTAGCGGTCCCGTTTTTTTTACTCACCGCTAACTTAATGAATGTGGGTGGCATCACCGATCGACTCATGCGTTTATCCAGAGCAATGGTTGGACATTTTCCAGGTGGCTTGGCTCAAATCAATGTGTTGTTGTCTGTTTTCTTTGCGGGCATCTCGGGTTCATCGACGGCTGACGCAGCGAGTCAAGGAAAGTTATTCATCGAAGCTCAAGTCAAAGAAGGCTATGACTTGTCTTTTTCTATTGCCATTACAGCCGTATCGGCTGTTTTAGCGGTCATCATTCCACCCTCGATTTTGATGGTGGTTTGGGGCGGTGTTATTTCAACATCGATTGGTGCGATGTATTTGGCGGGTATTGTTCCTGGCTTATTGATTGGCTTGGCGCAAATGGCCACCGTTCATGCCTATGCTAAAAAACGCAACTATCCTGTCTATCCAAGATCAAACCTCAATGAATTTTTTAAAGCTGCTGCTGTATCTATTCCAGCATTAATGACGCCTGTGATTATTGTGGGTGGAATTTTATTAGGCTGGTTTACTGCAACAGAGTCTGCTGCAGTTGCCGTGATCTATGCGTCAATATTGTCTTTATTTTTCTATCGCGAACTCTCACCCCGTCAACTCTTTGACGCTGTGGTTGAGACTGGAAAATTAGCCGCAGTAGCTTTGTTTTGTGTGGGCACTGCATCTGTTTTTGGTTGGTTATTGGCCTATTACCAAATTCCAAAAGCATTGCTGTCAAATGTTGAAAATATTGGATTAGGCGTGACTGGTGTTGGACTGTTAATCGCTTTTGCTTTTTTGGTTGTGGGTTGTTTTTTAGATGCCATCCCCGCCATTA
>Ga0214919_10002562_pt1 | contig 28456 bp, 27 predicted proteins | sample LL1503_MetaG_FD_177994 | JGI IMG/M metagenome (GOLD analysis project Ga0214919, IMG submission 177994) | Freshwater microbial communities from Lake Lanier, Atlanta, Georgia, United States - LL-1503 | ecosystem: Environmental > Aquatic > Freshwater > Lake | place: USA: Georgia | collected... | reverse complement strand
GCAAGCCCATAAGCGACATTGCACTAACAAGTTTGCGTGCGCAAATGGCGATGGTTAGCCAGCATGTAGTGCTGTTCGATGACACCGTTGCAGCGAATATTGCGTATGGCGATCCTACTCCTGATCTACAAAAAATTGAGGAAGCCGCACGTGCGGCTCATCTTGCTGATGTTATTACCCAGTTACCAGAAGCTTACGCGACTTTGATTGGTGATAACGGTATGCGACTATCGGGTGGCCAGCGCCAGCGTTTAGCGATTGCTCGAGCGATTTATAAAAATGCACCGATACTGATTTTAGATGAGGCAACGTCGGCGTTAGACACCGAATCCGAGCGTGCAGTACAGATGGCCTTAGATACGCTGATGAAAAATCGAACTACACTAGTGATTGCACACCGATTGTCTACGATTGAACATGCTAATCGCATTGTTGTGCTTCAAGAGGGTAGGATTGCAGAGATAGGTAGCCATGCGCAGCTGTTAGCTGCAAATGGCGTTTATGCCCATTTATATCATTTGCAATTTGCAGAAAATACCTAAAGCTGATTGCTACAAAACTGACTTAAATTTTTGTAGCAATTTTTTATTCGCGCCAAACATCATCGACCCAGAGAGTCGGCAAAATGAAATGCCGCAGGGTAGAAAATCGATTCCCTTTAAATTTTGGCGATAATACTTCAACGATATAGCGCATCCTCGAATCAAACAACAATCCGCGCGGACCCCAGCGTCCTTCAATCGCATGAGTAGGTAGCAGATCGCCGGGGAAAATTACGATCCGTGCATTATTTGGAATTCGCGGTGGGAAGAAAAAATTCAACGGAAACGTGATTGAACAATTCTGCCTGAAGTGGGCAATCCAATTTTTGGGAAAGAACTTAACTCCACCGGGTGCATTGGCCGTGACAAAGCGTTGCTCGAATCGGTATTTGTCTGCGATGGCTTGCGGATCATTTGCAAAGAGTTGTTGAAGCGGGTAGAGCTTCCCAACCGGAAAACGGAACACCGACGTTTGACCCATACGCTCGAACTGACCAAAGCGACCAAGCGAAGCTAACTGATTTCTACACAGTACGACACTCTCGGGATCGCCATACTCGAAAAATCCGTCGAGATTACCGGTGATGACCAGATCCAGATCCATAAACAAAACCGGTCCTTCCAGGTCTGCTAGTTTGGGTCCCCAGAGTCGTGATTTTTGCCAGATGCCTGGCGTGCCGACAGGAAGACGGGCATCGAGTGGGGGTAGTTCTTCACAGCGGACTTCAGGGCGAATACCTGCCGCATTGTCAGTAAAGCAGACCATCTCGAAAGGTGGCGTGATATTCCGTGCCACCATGGCATACAGTCGATTGATGTAGGGGGGGCCGTACTTGGTACCCCAATTAATGCAGATGATGACTTTTTTTTGAATCATATGAGGCTGCTGGCTGACGAAAACAGGATGAGTGCTGGCATTCTAATGCAGTAGGATAATCTGGTCAGTAGATTTACGATCTGGGAAGCATAGGTAAAATTTGGCAAGGCATAGTGCTTGATTTTGTATAATCTCCACTCTTATCACACACGCCTTGCATCTGCATTAAATGCGCCGCGGCATGGCATTCAAGGGTCCGGCCGTAAGTAATCATTATTTTGGCAGTCTCAGGATCCGCATGAAAACCAGCGTTATCTTCTCGACGTATAACTCACCCGATTGGATGGAAAAAGTCCTGTGGGGTTTTTTTGCGCAGACTGAGCGCGATTTCGAAATCATTATTGCGGACGATGGTTCTCGAGACGACACACGCGAGCGCATCGCGCGTCTTAGAGCTGACTCTACGCTGACGATTCGTCATGTCTGGCAGCCGGATGATGGATTTCAAAAAAGTCGAATCTTAAATAAAGCGATTGCAGCGGCACAGGGCGACTATCTTATTTTTACTGATGGCGATTGCATACCGCGCGAAGACTTCGTTGCCGAACACCTGCGTCACGCTGATGAAAATTGCTACCTTTCCGGAGGCTACTTCAAGTTACCCATGGCTATTAGCAAAGCCATCACAAAAGATGACGTGGCTAGCCAACGTGTATTCTCTGCTGATTGGTTACGCCAACAAGGTATGAACATTGGTATCAGTAGCCTTAAGCTTTCTTCGCAAGGACTAGTGGGTGACTTGTTAAATTGCTTGCCGATTAAAGCCTCTTGGAATGGTCACAATTCATCTTGCTATAAAAAATGGGCCATCGCAGTTAACGGCTTTGATGAAAATATGCAGTACGGTGGTCAAGATGCCGAGTTTGGTCGGCGCCTACGACACTCAGGAGTAAAAGCAAAGCGTATTCGCTATTCCACTATTTGCGTACACCTCGATCATGGTCGAGGATACGTCACGCCTGAGATGCAGGCTAATAGTGAACGTATACGACTTAATACCCGCAGGCTCAAACTAAAGTGGACCGAGCGTGGACTTAATCAGTACATTCATCCTGACGGAACACCAAAGTCCGCTGCATAAGAAACGCAGTATTCAACCCTATAAGAAATCCTCTATCAAAGATTGGCTGATGAACTTTATCTCAAATCGTAGTAGAGAACACGATTTTATCTGGCAAGTCTTTTTAACTTGTTTAATTGCCTTGCCAGTGATGTATCCATTGGCCTGGACGGGTAATGAGCTGAACTACTTTGCACTGGCAAAGCATCACCTCGACCCAGGGCAGTTCACCGAGCTGTATGCCGTCAACAGTCATCAGCTATCAAAGATAGCGACCGATATCGTTATGGGTTTGGCAGACCGCTATCTGGGATTAAATGTGGCATGGTTTCTTTCGCGTTTCGTCTTGATGATAGGTTTAGCTGTTGCTTACGTAAAAATGACGCGAGCACTTCGTATAGAAGTTAAGACCGCTTGCTTTGCATTGATATTTTTTCTGTTCGTTGGCCATCAAACCTATTTCGCTGGTGAGTGGATATTCGGTGGTAGCGAAGGAAAGGTATTCGCTTACATTTTTGTGATGTTAGCGGTTGGTTTGGTAATTCAAGGTCGCCTCTTACCTGTGGTTGTGATGTTAGCTGTCGCAACCTATTTTCATTTTTTGGTGGGTGGATTTTGGGCTGGCGCGTTATTTATTTACCTCTATCTGAATGGGCACAACCGCAAACGGCTAGTACTGGGCGTACTTGGTTTTACCGTCCTAGTGATACCTATGGTCTGGCTTTTGATCTACGAAAATAAAATTCTTCCAACGCCTGATGTGTCTGGCCTGGAATTTACTATTGACCAAATTTATTCCGATATACGCAATCCTCACCATGTCGCTCCATTCAAAGAGGGCCATTTTCGTTGGACGGGTGGGTTTTTTTTCTTTTTGCTTTTTTCTGGATTTTTGTACCTAGTCAAGCGTCGGCAATCATTTTGGAACTCCAATTTTGTGTTGTGGGTAGGTGGTTTGCATATCTACCTAATAGTCGCCTTGGTAGTTGCATGGTTTGATCGCGATACACAGTTACTTGGAAAATTTTATTTATTTCGACCCGCATCATTCATTTATCTTTTGTGCTTGTTGATTTTATTCGACGCAGTAAGCAAGCATTGGTTAGCGGTTAGCGAGAAGCGCTTAAAGATAATCACGGGCCTATTTTTTCTAGTGGCAGCAGGAGCCTTGGCAATTAAGTTGCCGGGTATAGTACGTAGCTCACCAGATAGATTGCAACGTAGTTTGGGCAAAGATGAAAAGCAGCTAGTTGATTGGATACGTACAAACATCCCAGAGGGCACGGTGATTTTGATACCTGAAAGCTCCGGTAAGCCGCTGAACTCAATGAATTTCGAGCAGCTAATCGATAGACCGACTTTAGTAAGTTGGAAATTTGTGCCAACAACGCGGTACGAAATAGCGCTGTGGTACAAGAGAATTCTGCTTAAGCATGAAATCTATGAGGGTAAGTGTGACTCGATCAAGCTGCTTAATGTCAGTCATGTCCTTACTGTTAATTCGGCACAGACAGAAAAATTATCGCTATGTGGCGAGCCGCTTTATTCATCGGGAAGCTATGTATTGTTTACTATCCATTAAAGTGGACGGTGCCCCAAAGATTGTTCGCAGTTCTATTGTGTAGTACGTAGGAGCACCAATTGAATACTCTGACACAGCCCGTACTAGTCCTCTGCATGAAGTGGGGTAAAGCCTATGGGCCAGAGTACGTTAACCGTTTACGTAATGGTGTTGCTCGTAATTTGAGTTACCCACATCGGTTTATTTGTTTTACTGATGACGCTACAGGTATCGATCAAGGTATTGAGGTTTTTCCGCTACCGAGCTTGGGCCTGCCGCCACAGCATCAAGATCTACGCTGGCGAAAACTTGCCTTACTAGGTAAAGATGTCTTTGGCTTAACAGGTACGGCGCTATTTCTGGATTTGGATTTAGTCGTAGTAGATCGCCTAGAGGCTTTTTTTGATCATTCTGAAAAATTTGTGATCATCCGAGATATGGATTTGTTCCGATCCAAGCCACTGCGTAAATTAACTCCTGCTAAAGATCGATTTCTAAATAGCGTAGGTAATTCCTCAGTTTTTAAAATGGAGATGGGGGCGCACAGCGATATCTTAGATGAGTTTGTTCGCGACCCAGCCGCTGCACAGAGTGCATTCAAAATATCACAGCAATTTATGAGTCACGAATTAGATAAACGTGGCCTGCTGAACTATTGGCCGAAGGAGTGGTGTGTCAGCTTTAAAAATCACTGCATACCGCGGTATTGGAGAAGTTATTTTCAAGATCCGTTTATTCCTGAAGGTGCAAAGATCGTTGTGTTTGCTGGTAATCTGAAAATGCAAGATGTCGTAGACGGTGGAGGAAGTACGTGGTATCGGCGGATAGGTAATATTGATTGGCTAGTTAAGCAATGGTGACCTGTCTGGTTTTTCAAGCTAATTTCATCTAGGAACTCTAGCCTCGTCGTGCTCCATAAAATGCATAAAGAGTCGAGTACTCACGCATCCCAGCCATCGCAGGACCATCCTTAGATAGCATCGTGCACTCATAAACTAGACTCGATCTGGTCACTCATTAGCGTACAGACGTGTCGTTGGGTTACTCATATACCATTGCATATCTGGGCCGCTCAAGACGCAGCTATACGCTCACCACTTATATACTGCAATTTGTTTCATGACTTCAATTTCTAAGTCATGCTCGGCTGGGAGCTTCTTTAACCGGTTGTTCTCTTGTAATTGCTTTAGGCGTTTGACATTGTCAGTGGCCATATCGCCAAACATCTTGCGCCAGTTATAGATCTACGGATTATTTTGCTGACCCCTTTGCCAGTTGGTAACGTGGATCAAATGAAAATCACAGCGGCTTGCTAAGGCAATGCATTCCTAAGAAGTAGCACTTATCTATCGTTACTGATGAAGAGCTTAAAATGATTGCAGATCTATTGAATCACCGCCGGAGGAAGCGATTAGGATTTAAAACCCCGCATAAAGTGTTTCACGAATCTTTAAACCGTGTTGCACCTCGTACTTGAAACCACGAAATTAAGCGTATATGATTAAAACCAAATTGATCACAAAAAATTTAACTTGATTACAGAAAACTACTATCCTTCTTGATTTTATCCAATATGTCCTTAAATAAAAAAATTTATCACTTTTACCATGCTTATGCAGATGGTAAAAATTCACTTCATTCAATCACAGTACATCTCAATAATCTCGTTTCGACTAATCTTTCAAGAAATCTTGAGAAATTTTGCATTGGCATTGTCGGGTCATATACCAATAGAGAAAAAATTAAAGAGCTGCTTCTATCACGCACCAATGAAATCCCGATAGAGATTGTTGTTGAGGCTGAAAAGGGGTATGAGCAAGTTACTTTGGAAAAAATGCGTGAGCATTCTATGTCTCATCAAGGATATTATTTTTACGCGCACTCAAAATCTTCTGCATATGCTCATCGTTCTAATAAGTGCTGGATGAATACGATGGAGTACTACAATCTAAGCAATTGGACTGAAGCTATTTATCGATTGAGCTCTAATGATGCTACGGGTTGTTTTTGGCTCACTCATAAGCAATACCCTAATTTAATTCATTGGTTTAATACTGACCCAAATACTAATTCTTTTTTTGCGGGAAATTACTGGTGGACAACTTCAGAGGTAATTAGTGAGCTACCACTACCTGACAACACCAATAGATATTTTGCAGAGCAGTGGATTGGTAATAAGCAGGATTTGAAGGTTTATGATTTACATCGTGGATTACCTAGAGAAAAAAACTTTAGATGTACTAGATTTTTTCTTTCATGTAAGTGCGCCAGAAAAAAATTCACCCAAATGGTTAGAAAAAACATCCTTTACGCTGGTTTTTTGTGTGGAGTTTACTTTATCTTGCAAAAGATATTTGGTTAAATTGATTTACAGTGTTTTTGATAGTGTGTTTATTTTTTCAACCAGATGCTCACGGACATTAAGTAATTATCTAGAAGTTAATCAACTGGGCTTTCAAATACAGCGGATTTCGTTTTTTAGCTACTGAGTCTCTCGATTAAAGGGCGCAAAGGCTTAGGTATAAAACGCTCTAATGTTCGAGGAATAGGTTTAATCAACATTGGTCGATTTTTCAATACCCGAATTACGTAGCTAATATTTTTTTTTCGGGGTGTTATCCAACTCTTGCCATAAAGCCATTCACAAAGCAATTCTCTACAAGCCGGTAGTTTTATTTTCTGGCCAAAAAATTCTTCATGCATAACTGGGAAAATTAATTTTTTAGGTATGTGCAATGCATATTCTGAATTTTGAGATTTACCTAAAAAATTCCATCGATCAACTATAAAATCCTCATTAGGATTATTTTCATAAAAATAAAAATCTATAAAAGAGTTACGATTATTTATTGAGCTGTCGACCTGAAGAAAATATGTAGATTGATTGCATTCTTTATCGAGATTTATTTTGAAATTATCAACGCCAACTAATTTTTCAATAATTAAATGTCTTTTCTCTATGGGTACCAAAATATCAATATCATCATCGTCTTCAATTATGTCCCGCTCTCTGGTCAGACCAAGAAGAGTGCCAAAGAAAACAAAATGATCGATATCTTGCAATAAGTTTGAAACTGTAACGAGATTAGCTCTATTGTCCACCTTAAAAGCAGCAGGTTTTTTCATGGCTAGTTTATCGCTTTGGTTGGATGATGTATCTTAAACAAAATGGATTTTCAGATTTGAATTTAGCGACATCTGCACTATCTGAGGATTCTAAACAAATGAAATTTTTTGATATTTTTTTATCCATATAATTTTTGGAATAAAGCATTCTAAAATGCTCGTCTCCAATAGGCGACTTAAAGAAAGTTTCTAATTTTTCTTCCTTAGTTATATCGGTGGTAGATCTTGTCTCGATCGCAATTAAAGTTTCTGGAGGTAGTAGTGCTAATCGTGCGAAGAGTTGATCGCATTCTTGTTCTGAGAGTGTGTGAATTACGAATCGAAGATAGCAAACATCAAATTTATTTAATTCATTTACTTCGTAATCAAAAATATTCTTTCGTAGAAATTGAAATTTATCTGTTTCAACTTTTGAAAATGAATCTATTCCTGTGACTTCATAGCCTTGTGATGAAAAAAAATAAGCGTCTCTGCCGTTACCACAACCAATACTAAGAATATTTTTATAAGATTTTTTTTCAGTAAGGGTTTGTAAAAATCACAAAATATAAACAGCGAAATCACTAGGGGCAAGTGGCAAATCATTGTCATTCGAATAAAACTTATTCCAATATTGTTCATTTGGATTCATTGATTTTTCGCAGAAAATTACGAGTAATGACGATTGAATTCATAAATTAATTTAGGCACTTGGAGCTGACCACCAATGCCTTAAAAGATACGATTAAGTAGAACGTATTACATTGAGTTATCCCTGGTCTTGTTATGGCAAACCTATGCGCATAGAATCCCTGCGCCACTTTCTTTCAGAACCGACATCATCTAGTTTCCCCAAAAGGTAGTTTTTTTTTGATAACTTTTTCGAACATCTGGACACGCTGTTTTTACAAGGCCTAGGGTCTAATTTATCAACGATAGCTGACAAATCGTCAGGAAATTGTAATTATACCGTCAGTAAAATTTTATTTTTAAAATTTATAGCTTTGAATATCACTGCATACCGAGGTGTTGGAGAAGTTCTTTTCAAGAACTGTTTATTCCTGAAGATGCAAAGAGGATCGTATTGGCCGGTAATCTGAAAATGCAGGATGTTTTAAAGGGTGGGTGGGGATTGCCGAGACTTCGCTCAAAACTAAATTTTATCTGAGCACTTCAAACTAGAAATAGAGAAGTATCAAAAAATAGTGCCAAATTTAGCCGGCGGCTTCGTACGGTTACAAAGCGGCGAGTCAGGTTTGCTAGAGTGTTGCAATAGCAAGAAAATTGTCACCAAATACCCAAATCAGCGGGCCTTAGATATGAAACACGTCAAAAGTGATGACGATACTTTTTTATCCTGCTGGTAAAAAATTACTGATCAAGCGGAAGGTGTTGTGGCAAAAATTCGGCTGCTATACCTTTGTCTTTGCCGTTCTTTACAAGCCGAGATTTAACATACGGGAAACCTGCTTCAATCAGCTCCCTAGGATATTTATAGACTATGTTTGAGCCTTCCTTATCTTTTAACTCATAAATTGGTTCACAATTAAAACCAAGATTTTTCAGGAATTGAGTCAGACGGATCTCGTAAAATTGAGTCACCATCGATTTAACTGGTAACTGCATAATATTTTTCATATAAATAAAAAATTCATCGGAATTCATAATTCTCTTATTAAAAATAAGAAAATAACTTTGGAGATGGAAAAAATATTTGTTAGTGAACGTCAAGCCTAAAAAATCAGATTTTGAATTTCTTACTCTATCAATCAGCTTGTTAAATGATTCATCATTTAATGGACCGTAAATGCTATCGTTAACCCAATAAAGCCTGTCTACTTTATCAAAATCCAGTTCGTTCATTACCTGTGACCATGCACCAAAATCGAATCCCTTGTTTTCTCTAACGCAAATAGCTACGTCATCAGGAATTGATTCAATATTTTTTATGGGCTGGTCAAAATTTTCTGTGTTGATAATAAGTACGACATCTATATTTTTTTTAACAAAACTTCGGACATGTGTTGCAACGTACGATTTTATTTCTGATTGCGTAGAAAAAGTAACAAACAGGCACAGTTCGCGTCCAATAGATGTATGTTTTCTTTCCCATTTGAATTTGGGGCATATAAATAGTGGGCTTGGTTTAATTAATAGAGTTTCTATGAGCGAATTATAATCATTGAGAAGCTCTGTATAGCGCCGTTTTGATACAAAAATAGATTTCTCCTTTCTTATCTTATTAAACTTGGAGAAGATAGATCTTATTTTTGAAATGATCATATTTATTCTTTAAATAAATTTAACGTTCTTCACCGAAAATCAAATGATTTGCGCCGATATCCAGTGACTAGCCGTTTATGAATTTGATGTTACTGGGACTCCGTACAAACAGTCATTGCCTGCACCTAGTCAGATTTTAAACAAAGTATTTTAGTAGCGCTCTTTTGATGTGCTTGCCCAGAGACGCTGGTTTAAAATTCTCTTCAATTATTTTTCCATTGACTCTGGTGCGACTCGCTCGTAACGAGCATGCCTTTATAGATAACCTTGCTTTATGCAAATTGAATCGTAGAAAGCGCTCAGCAGGGAGTGGCCCCCCCGTTTTATTTAGATAGTCTGGTATCAGTTCGATTCGGTTTGAATAGATTCGACCAGCGTCTCGTCCACATATTGCAAACCTGTCGTTGTAGCCGCCATACCACTGCCAGTCAGGGATGGTGAGCTTCGTCGAGTCAGAACCTATGTGTTTTGCGATGACCTTAGCGAAATTATCGTGATAGGTGAGATCGGGTCTTACTAATACCATCACATCCGGCTGCCAGGCATCGATCATTCGCCCTACCTGTTGCAGCGAATGTAATTGGTGAATGAGATTTGCCAGCGATTTTCCTTCATCATGAAAAGCATCGCCGTGTGAGAGTATCCATTCGTAATTGGCTTTAGCTAGACAGCTCTCAGGCATTTCTAACTCAACTTCATCACAACCTAAGAATTGATATTCATTCGGATCAAGAGATTGATCCTCACCTGTACGTGGATTAGTAATATGCTCTTGCTGGTAGAGGTGAGCGAAAAGCCGGATCTCGCCTAGCTCACGAGCGGGCGCGATGATATTTTTTTGAATGGAGGGAAGGGTCCACTTCAACGAACGTGTAATGCCGAAAAAACCAATCGCGATGCGAGGACGCAAGGCCTTGTTACTGTTTTCCGTCATTCGCCCTGCCGTAAATATCTTCTAGCCTGACGATATCATCTTCACCCAAATAACTTCCCGATTGTACTTCAATCAACTCTAGCCATTCTTTACCCGGATTTTCCAGCATATGCTTTTCACCGAGTGGGATGTAGACCGACTGATTGGCTGTAACAAGTTGAGTCTTTTCGCCAATAAGAATTTTTGCGGTGCCTGATACGACGACCCAATGTTCTGCGCGGTGATGGTGATATTGCAATGAGAGTTTGCCGCCGGGTTTGACGCGTATGCTTTTTACTTGATAATTTTTTCCATTACCTAGTGAGTCAAACGAGCCCCAGGGTCGAAAAACTTCCCGATGCAGATCAGTTTCGCTACGTTTTTTCGCTGATAGTGCATTGACGATTTTTTTCACATCTTGTGCAGCATTTTTATCAGCAACAAGAATTGCATCAGAGGTTTCAATGACGATTAAGTCTTTAACCCCCAATAAAGTCACTAAGCGATAATCGGCATGGACATAACAGTGACTGGCGTCTTGGGCAATTACATCACCGCGAAGCGCATTGCCGTCAGCATCTTTGGGTAGCACCTGCCACACGGCTGACCAAGCACCGACATCATTCCAGCCAGCGTCCAATGTCACCATCGCGGCTTGATCAGTTTTTTCCATCACAGCGTAATCAACTGAGTCTGATGGACAGGCCGTCATCGCTTGTTCTTCGAGCCGTATGAAATCAAGATCAACGTGCGCTTTGCTATAGGCTAGTTCGCATTGTTTAAGCATCTCTGGCTGATATTTTACCAACGCTTCTAAATACGCTGATGCTTTAAACATGAACATGCCACTGTTCCAAAAATACTCGCCCGAGGCGACATATTTTTCAGCTGTTGTGCTATCGGGTTTTTCTACAAACTGAGCAACCTGATGGACTCCTTGAATATCGGTCGCTGGTCCAACCTTCAAATAGCCGTAGCCGGTTTCTGCTTGAGTGGGAAGAATGCCAAAGGTCACCAACTTACCTTGAGCCGCAGCTTGTGCAGCTAGTAGGGCGGTATCTTTGAATGCTTCGGGCCGAGTAAAGATATGATCAGAGGGTAGTACCAGTAGTACCGGATCGTCTCCCGCTTTACGCGCATGAAAGGCAGCGACAGCGATGGCCGGTGCGGTGTTGCGTCCAAACGGCTCTAACAAAATAGCATTGGGTGCGACGCCAGCCTCACGGCATTGTTCTGCGACGAGAAAACGATGCTCTTGATTAGAAACGATGACGGGTGATTGAATACCCGGAATGTCATGCAATCGTTGTAGGGTGAGCTGAAATAGGGATAGCTCTTCGGTCACGCCAAGAAATTGCTTGGGGCGTTTAGCGCGCGACAAAGGCCACAAGCGCGAGCCACTGCCACCGGAGAGGATGACGGGAATAATAGACAAGGTCATGTTTATTCAGCTTGCAGCACAGCGCGATAAACATCGGCTATGCCTTGAGCTTCCTTTTCAATCGAAAATTCTGCGGTTACGCGGGCGCGACCGGCGCTACCCATGTGTTCAATGGTACGTGTATCTGACATCAATTTTTTTACTGCTACCGCAAGAGCATCGACATCACCGGTGGGCACCAGCTCACCGGTTTGCCCTGGCTGCACAATGTATTCAAAAGCGCCTGTGCGGCTGGCAACTACCGCGCATCCGCTGGCCATCGCTTCCAATGGTGTAATGCCGAAAGGTTCATAGCGCGGACAGGCGACCATAATAGCAACGTTTTGATACCAAATTGGAATCTGATCTGCTGCGAGATTACCCAGAAAGACAATACGCTCGGCTAGACCAGCGGCACGTATTTTCTCATCCATTGTCTGTTTGTAGTTGTCTTCCGCAGACAGAGCTTGACCGGTAATAATCGCGGTGAAGTTGGGATAGTCGGGTAAGACTTTGATCATCGCATCGACAAAAATATCGGTTCCCTTGGTGGGCCGTATGCGGCCAAACAATCCAATACCAAATTTGCCGGGAAGGCCTGTGCGCTGCCATGCCGTGGATTTATTTTCTGGCGGTGTGAACCGCTCTAAGCTAGCGCCATGAAACACGACTTTCGTCGTGTTCGGCACAAAGCTCGCCGCTTCAGGTGTGGTAGCGATCACGCCATCCATTTTGCTGATTAACCAGCGTGGAAACCATGAGTGCCGATGTTTTGCAGCCGAGGTAAATACTAATTTGATCGGAAATCTCAATACATCGCGCAGAAAAATTACCAACATCATTTCCGGATCGCGCCGTACATGCCAAATACGATATCGGCCATCTGGAAGTTTTTTTCGCGACAAATCGATCGCCTGCCATACGGACAGATAATGGAAATTCTTGGGATTTTGCGCTTTAGCGAGTTGAGCGCCGGGTAAATCTTCGCCTACGAATCCAATTTCTAGATCGTTTGCCTGAACAGGCATCAGTGCATTGATCGTGCCAGAAACGCCGGTGTAGCGCTTCTTCATGTTGGTGATGATGACGTGCGGATTCATTACATCAAAATGATATCGTACTGTTCCTGATGGTAGGTAGTCTCGACTTGCAAGGAAATCGGTTTGCCTATGAAGTCACCCAGCATAGCTAAGTGTTGAGACTCTTCTTCGAGAAACATATCAATAACGACTTGTGAAGCCAAGATACGGAATTCACGTGGATTAAATTGCTTCGCTTCACGTAACAATTCGCGCAATATATCGTAGGCGATGGTGCGAGGTGTTTTTACCAGACCTTTGCCATGGCAGGCAGGGCAAGATTCACACAGTATATTCGCTAAAGATTCACGGGTACGTTTGCGTGTGAGTTCAACCAAACCCAAAGCTGAAAAATCTGAGATCGTTGTTTTGGTGCGATCACGTGCCAGTGCTTTTTGTAATTCAGCAAGTACTGAAGCTTGGTGTTCGGTATTTTCCATGTCGATGAAATCAAGAATGATGATTCCACCCAGATTTCTTAAGCGCAGTTGCCGGACAATCGCATGCGCCGCTTCGAGATTGGTTTTAAAAATCGTATCGTCAAAATTTCGGCCTGTGACATAGCTACCTGTATTGACATCAATCGTAGTCATGGCTTCGGTTTGTTCAATGATCAAATAACCACCAGATTTCAGATCAACGCGGCGACCAAGTGCACGTTCTATTTCTTCTTCAACGGCATACAAATCAAACAAAGGCCGTTCACCCGTGTAGTGAGTCAGCTTAGGTAAAACTGATGGCGTATAACTTTGAGAAAACTCACTTAGCTTTTGAAAATTTTCACGCGAATCAATTTGTATCGTCGTGGTTTCTTCATTCACAAAGTCACGCAGTACCCGCTGCGCCAGACTTAAGTCTTGATATAGCAAGGCGGGAGCGGGATTTCGTTTGCTTTCCTGTGATATGTGATCCCAAGTGGTGCGAAGGTAAGCAACATCCATGGCTAAATCAGATTCGCTAGCATCCTCGGCCATGGTGCGGATAATGAATCCGCCTTTTTCATCGGCAGGGACTAATTTTTGCAAACGTTCGCGCAATAGCTCGCGTTCTGCTTCACTCTCTATGCGCTGTGAGATACCGATGTGCGGATCTTGCGGCAGATAGACCAACATACGACCGGCGATAGAGATTTGTGTTGAGAGGCGCGCACCTTTCGTTCCGATAGGGTCTTTTACGACTTGCACCAGCAAGGATTGACCATCGAATAAAATCTTTTCTATGGGCGTAGGGGTAGCGGTAGTTCCTGTTTGTGGACGCGCATCCCAGATATCAGCGACATGTAAGAAGGCAGCACGCTCAAGACCAATATCAATAAAAGCCGATTGCATACCAGGCAGCACTCGCGCTACTTTGCCCAGATAGATATTGCCGGCACGTCCGCGTGATGCTGTGCGCTCTATGTGAAGCTCTTGTACGGCACCTTGCTGTATCAGAGCGACACGAGTTTCTTGCGGCGTGATGTTAACTAAAAGGTCTTCGCTCATAAAAGTTTGATGCCTGCCTGAATCAGTAATCGTGAGGTCTCATAAATAGGCAAACCCATGATGCCTGAGTAGCTGCCGTGTATACGTTCTATAAATTGTGCTGCTTGTCCTTGTACGGCATAACTACCGGCTTTGTCGTACGGTTCGGCCAGTGCGCAATAAGCGCGTAAGTTAGATTCAGATAAATCGATAAAAGTAACCTCTGAGCGTTGCAGTGCTTCGTTTAACTCACCATTCGCAATCACGGCTACTGCTGTCAGCACTTGATGCGTACGACCTGATAAGGAGCGCAGCATACGCATCGCTTCATCAGTATTCGCTGGTTTTCCGAGAATATTTCCATCTAGTGTAACGGTTGTGTCAGCCGCTAATACCGGGCGCAGTGGTAGCTTACGCCAAAGCACAGCATTCCATCCGCTTTGTGCTTTTTCACGCGCTACGCGTGCAACATAATCTTCTGGTGCTTCGCCTGGATGTACCACTTCAGAGACGGCGCCATGACGCCCCGATTCTTCGCGCAGCATTAGCAATTCGAATTCAACGCCAATTTGGCGCAGTAGCTCACGTCGGCGCGGGCTCTTCGATGCGAGATAAATCTTGTGGTCGGCCATCGCCATGCAAATTATCCTGATGTGTTCGTATCTAGCTAAACAATACGGATATTAAATGAAGAATGTTTATAGCGATGCCCGATGATAGGGGTGGTTTTTGGTAATTGACCAGGCGCGATAAAGCTGTTCGGCGAGTAAAACTCGAACCATTCCATGCGGCAGGGTCAAACTCGACACGCGCATCAGCATATCAGCTTGTTTTTTGAACTCTGCGTCTAGTCCGTCTGCGCCACCAATGACGAAGGTCACATCCCGCCCATTCTGTTGCCATTGAGTTAAGTGCTGAGATAGCTGCATGGTGGTCAGATCTGTCCCATGCTCGTCCAGCGCAACCAAATAGCCGCTTTTGGGTAAGACGGTTTCAATCCGCAATTTTTCTTGCGCCATCACGGTTTCAGCATTGCGTCCCGACGAACGCTCAATTGGCTTTATTTCTTTCAACACCAAACGACACTCGGGCGGCATGCGTTTGGCGTACTCTCGAAAACCAGTGTCGATCCACGCGGGCATTTTGTGACCGACGGCTGCAACAATCAGTTGCATGGTGTCACATACAAATCAGCGCGAAGCTGATTTTTTAGCAGCCTTCTTGGCAGGAGGCGATGCTCTTTTTGCGGGTGCCTTTTTACTCGCTGTTTTACCCACAATTTTTTTGATAGGCACTTTTTTTGCCGCGGTTTTAGCTGGCGTTTTACGTGCTGTCTTACTCGCTGTTTTAGCGGGTGTTTTTGAAGCTGATTTAGCAGCCGTTCTAGTAGGAGTCTTTGTTGCGACTTTAGCTACGGGCTTCCTTGTTGGTTTGCTTGCAGTTCTGGTGACTTTTTCAGTAGTCGCTTTTTCTGCAGGCGCTTTCTTGGCAGCGGCCTTTGCTGCAGGGGCTGGCTTAGATCCGACGAGGTGTCCTTTTACTAGGGATGGGCTTGCCCCGCTGGATAAACGTTTAGCAGCACCAAACTTCACTTCTTTGTCGCCCCAGATTTCTTCCAGGCGGTAGTAGGCGCGAATTGCTGGTTGCATGATGTGTACGATCATGTCACCCAGATCCACTAAGACCCATTCGCCCGTACCTTCACCTTCAATACCGACGATGTGGCCGCCAGCTGCCTTAACTTTATCGCGCACTGAAGCAGCCAGTGCCTTAGTTTGGCGATTTGAAGTACCGGAAGCGATCGCTATACGATCGAACATGCTGGTCAGGTGAGTCGTGTCATAGAGGCGAATATCTTGCGCTTTAATATCTTCTAAAGCGTCGATAACCAGGGCCTGCAGTTTTTTGATATCCATTAAGTAGTCTGATAAAGATGATGTTGTTGGGCGTAGTCTAGCACTGGCGTGGGTAGTAAGCCTTTAACAGACTCACCATGTCGTAGTGACTCACGCAGTGCAGTGGAAGAAACTTCCCACGCCAGGTTGTAGGCAGTAAAGCATAGCCCACAGGCTGTTTGTTTAAGTTGAGACGGATTCGCTACACGACGGCTGATTTCATGAACGACCTCGCTATCTAAAGCCGCTTGATCAATGACGTATCCGGGACGCGCAGCAATGCAAAGATTAGTTAATGCAAATAACTCGCGCCATTTATGCCAAGTGTGAAGATTAGTCAATTGATCGGCACCGATGATCCATAGCAGCGATGCTTGTTCGCCCAGAGTACTTCGTAGTTCACGTAAGGTGTCGATGGTATAACTTGGGCCTTCACGCTGAACTTCCAAGGTGTCTATGTGCACAGGAACAGGCCACTGAGTAAAAGCAAGTTTCAGCATCGCGATACGATGCTCGGCTGCCGTTTTTAAACCCGGTTTTTGCCACGGTTGACCAGCAGGAATCAGTCGTAATTCATCTGGATGCAGCAGAGTACAAAAATAATGCGCCAGGCCGATATGTCCTGCGTGGACTGGATCGAAACTGCCACCCAGTAGCAAAATGCAAGGCGGGTTCACCGGTCAATTACCCAAGGTCATGCGCTAAGCCAATCACGATGTGGCAAAAAGTCGGTATACAGTGCGGCCTCGGGCGTGCCCGCTTCAGGTTTCCAGTCGTAACGCCATTTCACAATCGGTGGCAATGACATCAGAATGGATTCAGTGCGTCCACCCGACTGCAATCCAAACAGTGTGCCACGGTCAAATACCAAATTAAACTCGACATAGCGTCCACGACGATAGGCTTGAAAATCACGCTCACGTTCACCATAGGGTGTGTCTTTGCGGCGCTTCAGAATCGGTACATAGGCATCAATGAAATGATTGCCGACATTTTGTGTCATCGCAAAACTTTGCTCGAAACCGGGCGCATTAAAGTCATCAAAAAATACACCACCGACACCGCGTGCTTCTTTGCGATGCTTGAGATAAAAATACTCATCGCACCATTGCTTAAACTGGGAATGAAGATCAACACCGAAGGGCATTAGCGCGTCGTGGCAAGTTTGATGAAAATGTTTCGCATCTTCGGTAAAGCCATAGTAAGGCGTTAAATCCATACCGCCACCAAACCACCAAACAGGATCTTTACTGGGACCGGTGGTGGTAAAAAAACGTACGTTCATGTGCACCGTTGGCGCGTAGGGATTACGTGGATGAAAAACTAGCGATACACCCATCGCTTCCCATGGTCGACCAGCCACTTCAGGTCGATTCGCGGCAGCCGATGGTGGCAGGCTGTTACCCGTCACATGAGAAAAGCCAACACCACCGCGCTCGAGCACATTGCCTTCTTCAATCAAACGTGAGATACCTCCACCACCTTCCGGGCGCTCCCAACTGTCTTTGATGAATTCTTTTCCATCCACGGCTTCGACGGCAGCAACGATATTTGCTTGCAGTGATAACAGCCAAGTCTTGACGGCTTGAATATTGGGTGCGCTCATAGTTTCGCCCGTTTTATAATTTTTAATGAACTAAATTTATAGACGTCGCATGGCACGCCAGCCTATGTCGCGACGAAACTGCATGCCATCAAAATGAATTTTATCCAGCGCTTCATACGCGGCTTTGTGAGCAACGCGAACGGTGCCACCTAATCCCACCACGCACAAGACGCGCCCACCAGCTGTTTTTAGTTGATCGTTTTCCAGTACGCTGCCAGCATGAAACGTGACGCTGTCATCTGTTTCGGCTGGTATGCCCTTAATCACATCGCCTTTGCGTGGTGATTCAGGATAATTCGCTGCGGCCATCACCACACCGAGTGCCGTACGTCTATCCCATTCTAGTTCTATCTGATCGAGTGTTCCCTCGACAGCGTGTTCCATGACTTTTACTAAATCTGTTTTCAGACGCACCATGATGGGCTGAGTCTCTGGGTCACCCATACGGCAATTAAATTCCAGCGTTTTAGGATTGCCTTCTGCATCAATCATTAGGCCAGCATATAAAAATCCTGTGTACGGAATGCCGTCTTTCGCCATACCGTGCACGGTTGGCAAAATAATTTCACGCATCACGCGTGCATGTAGTTCTGGCGTGACGATAGGCGCCGGTGAATACGCACCCATGCCTCCGGTGTTCGGACCTTCGTCGTTATCCATCAAACGTTTGTGATCTTGGCTAGTCGCTAATGGGAGAATATTTTTTCCATCAACCATGACGATGAAACTTGCTTCTTCGCCTTCCAGAAAGTCTTCAATCACTACGCGTGCACCTGCATCACCAAAACGATTGTCTGACAACATCATGTCAACCGCGTCGTGCGCTTCTTTCAGCGTCATCGCAACGACAACGCCTTTGCCAGCAGCGAGACCATCAGCTTTTATGACGATAGGTGCACCTTGTTGATCAATATACTCATGCGCCGATTTGGCATCAGAAAAACTTTGGTAAGCCGCAGTAGGAATTCCATGGCGCTGCATAAATGCTTTAGCAAAATCTTTGGAACTCTCTAACTGCGCTGCTTTTTTTGTGGGCCCAAAAATCTTTAAGCCGCGCTCACGAAATACATCGACAATACCTGCGGCCAGTGGCGCTTCAGGCCCAACGACGGTCAGTGCGATGTGTTCTTGTTGAACGTAATCTGCCAGCTGGACTGGATCAGTAATGAAAATATTTTTCAGGCGGCCATCAAGCGCAGTACCCCCATTGCCGGGTGCGACCATCACGACTTGTATTTTTTCGGACTGTGCTAGCTTCCAAGCCAGTGCATGTTCACGACCACCCGAACCAACGACCAAAATTTTCATGAGAAATCAGACCTGTTAATTGACTCACCCGCAAACGCAGGCCAGTTGTACACAATAAGTATTACGATTCGATGATGGCATTGGTATAAACCTCTTGCACATCATCGAGGTTTTCCAGAGCATCCAAAAGCTTTTGCATTTTGATGGCGTCATCACCAGTGGTATCGGTATGGGTCGAAGGTTTCATCGTCACTTCGGCCATGTCCGCCTGAAACCCAGCTTTTTGCAGAGTTTCACGAATTGCAGAGAATTGGTAAGGGTCACACACTACTTCGAAGCCACCTTCGTCATCGGCGATCACATCTTCTGCGCCCGCTTCAAGCGCCGCTTCCATCAACGCATCTTCATTGGTGCCGGGAGCGAACATTAATTGACCACAGTGCCTGAACAAGAACGCAACAGAACCTTCGGTGCCCATGTTGCCGCCAAACTTGGAGAATGCGTGGCGCACTTCTGCGACTGTGCGTACACGATTGTCGGTCATGCAGTCAACGATAAGTGCGGCACCATTAATGCCATAGCCCTCGTAACGAATTTCTTCATAGTTAGCGCCTTCCAGGCCGCCGGTGCCGCGTTGAATAGCGCGAGTGACGTTATCCTTGGGCATATTCGCATCAGCCGCTTTGTCGACGGCGAGTCGTAGGCGTGGATTGCTGTCGATATCCCCACCGCCCATACGAGCAGCCACGGTAATTTCTTTGATTAATCGGGTCCAAATCTTGCCGCGCTTAGCGTCCGAAGCCGCTTTTTTGTGCTTGATATTGGCCCACTTGCTATGTCCTGCCATCGTTGGTGATTTCCAGAGTTGTTGAGCTGGCCCGACAGGGAGAGCACGATTCGTAGGATTCGTGTAATTTGACGCCGCGAGGGGCGCTTTTGTCCCAGTACAGGCGGTTGCGAACAGAGATCGAATTTTACCACAGCGCCCTAAGCGCTTTATTCGAAAACAGGGTGTTCAGGAATGGCGAAGCGGCGCGTCAAGCCCACGATTAAAATCAAATTGCCCCCTCTTTTTAATGCAGCAAAGACTACATTTCCCAACCTATGCAGGCCACTAGTTCTACCGATCATTCGGTGATTTCCGCACGGCGCTTATTTTTGACTGGTTTGGCCTTAGCCATAACGGGGTCGATTTTATTTTCAGCTAAAGGCGTGGTGGTCAAGCTGCACTACCGTCAGCAAGTGGATGCGATGACCGTGTTGGCCTTGCGCATGCTATTTTCCCTACCGTTTTTTGCGGCGATTGCCTGGATTCAAATGCGCCGTTTGCCCGTACTGTCCTCGCATGATCGTTGGCGCATCATTTTATTGGGCTTGATTGGTTATTACTTATCGAGTTATCTAGACTTTATAGGCTTGAGGTATATTTCTGCAGGCCTTGAGCGACTGATTTTGTTTTTGACGCCCTCGTTTGTGCTGTTGATGTCCGTGTTTTTGCTCAAAAAACGCGTCAGCCGGACTGAATGGCTGGCGCTGGCCATTTGTTATGGCGGCACCGTATTGGTATTTCTGCATGACGCCAGCAACAGCGGCTCAGATGTGTGGCTGGGCGGGGCTTTTGTACTGGGTAGTGCTGTGTTTTATGGCATGTACTTACTGTTTTCGGGTGAGCTGGTGCAGCGAGTTGGTACAGTCAGGTTGGTGGCGTATGTCATGTGTGTGTCGGCAGTGGCATCGGTTGGACAGTTTTTGTTGTTGCGACCAGTACAGACCTTAATTCAGCCGCTAGTGATTTATCAGTTATCGCTGCTGAATGCTATTTTTTGTACTGTACTGCCCGTGTTCATTACCATGATGGCGATTGCGCGCGTAGGAGCGCCAGTCGCATCGTTAGCAGGAATGATAGGACCGGTTTCTACTTTATTCCTTGCAGCATGGATTTTGGATGAACCCATTACCGCCATTCAGTTATTAGGCACGGCGTTGGTGTTAGCTGGCATTTATTTGTTATCGACAAAAAAATCGTAAAAAAGAAGGAGACTAACCATGGATTTAGGAATCGCAGGTAAACACGCATTAGTGTGTGGTGCAAGCAAAGGATTGGGTCGCGGCTGTGCCGAGGCGCTTGCTCGTGAGGGTGTACACGTCACGCTGGTCGCACGTAACGCCGCTGCATTGGAAGCGACAGCGAATGAAATACGTAAAAGTGTTGGCGATAAAGTGAAAGTACAAACCGTCGCCACTGACATCACAACGGCCAAGGGTCGTGCAGAGGCCTTAGCAGCTTGTCCTAATCCCGACATACTTATTACCAATGCCGGCGGTCCACCAACAGGTGATTTTCGAACCTTCGATCGCGATCAATGGATTGCTGCGATTGACGCCAATATGCTGACACCGATTGAGTTAATTCGAGCGACGGTTGATGGCATGATGGAGCGCGGTTTTGGACGCATTGTCAACATCACCTCTAGCGCCGTGAAGGCACCGATTGATATTCTTGCGCTGTCGAATGGTGCGCGTTCGGGTCTCACAGGATTTATCGCAGGCTTGTCTAGAACCACACCGCATAAAAACGTCACGATTAATAATTTATTGCCCGGTCCTTTCGAGACTGATCGTTTGTGGTCAACCTTCGAAGCCTCTGCATAATCAACCGGTCAGCCTATCGATGGTTTGATTACAGCTCGTCGTAATGCCAATCCTGCAAAACGTTTTGGTACGCCGGCAGAGTTTGGTTCTGTTTGTGCATTTATGTGTAGCGCGCATGCTGGCTACATGACAGGTCAAAACATTTTGCTCGATGGCGGCGCGTTCCCTGGCACATTCTGATTTCTTTTGTCCCACGTAGGATAAAATTTTAGCTTCCAGTTTTTAGTAATTAATAAACGGTTTTGACGTTAGTCTCACTCTTTTTTTTATGGGAATAATCATGGCAAAAGCAATTCAATGTTTTAAGACTGGCGGCCCCGAGGTCATGGAGTATGTCGATGTTGAAGTCGGCGAACCGGGTGCGGGTGAAGCGCGTGTGCGTCAACATGCGATTGGGCTAAATTACATTGATGTGTATTTCCGCACGGGTCTTTATCCCTTGCCATTGCCTATGGGTTTGGGTATGGAGGGTGCGGGCGTTGTTGAAGCAGTCGGTCCAGATGTTAAGCATGTGAAAGTAGGCGATCGCGTTGCCTATGCCGCACGCCCACCGGGATCGTATGCTGATTTGCGAGTAATGCCGGCCGCTGGTTTAGTTAAATTACCGGATGCGATTAGTTTTGAAACAGCCGCCGCCATGATGTTGCAAGGCCTTACTGTGCAATATCTGTTTCATCGTACTTTCCCACTCAAAGGTGGTGAGACGATTTTGTTTCATGCTGCAGCAGGTGGTGTCGGTTTGATCGCGTGTCAGTGGGCCAAAGCACTGGGCGTGACCATGATTGGTACTGTGGGTAGTGAAGAAAAAGGCGCGCTGGCTAAAGCCCATGGATGCGCTCATGTCATCAACTACAACACAGAAAATTTTGTCGAACGCGTAAAAGAAATTACCGGCGGCAAAGGTGTTCCCGTTGTTTATGATTCAATCGGCAAAGACACCTTTACTCAGTCATTAGATTGCTTGGCACCTCTGGGTATGATGGTGAGCTACGGTTCAGCATCGGGTCCGGTACAGCCGTTTTCGCTGAATGAATTGGCTTCGCGCGGATCCTTATTTTTGACGCGCCCATCATTATTTAACTATGCGGCACAGCGTAGCGACCTGGAGGCGATGGCTGCGGATCTGTTCCGCATGGTTGAAAGTGGCAAAGTCAAAATTGAAATCAACCAGCGCTATGCATTGAAAGATGCACAACAAGCGCATCGTGATTTGGAGTCGCGCAAAACGACCGGTTCAACGATTCTTTTGCCATAAATTTTACCTATGAATGATTTGCCAGACTTTGACGATAATCCTATGAATCATCCGGAAGAACAGCCGGTGATCTCGGATCAGACTCCAAAGTTTGGCAAGTTGTTGTTAGTGCTAGTAGGCGCAGTGCTGTTGCTGGCGCTTATTACCTGGGCATCAGTTGCTTTCGTGACTTGAGTCTGAGTTTCCATATTTCTATTCATTGAGCAGTCTGCTAGAGCATGCGAGTTCCCATAGCGAGAACCTTGCACTTCGCGCTAGCTTGGTAAAATGCGTTTTTAAACGCAATTTTGCATCAGCCCCCTTATTTTTCTGACAGCTCGACATGCGTACCGATACCGCAACCATGGTCCTTCGCGACAACTACACTCAGCCTGCGTATTGGGTGCAAAGCCTCGATATGGGTTTTGATCTTGACCCCAAAGCCACTCGCGTTGCTGCACGCAGCGTTCACCGTCGTAACCCAGCCAGTAAAGAGAGCGACTTGGTGCTACATGGCGATGAAGTTGAATTAGTTGCCTTGCGTATGAATGGCATCACCTTAAATAAGCGCCACTATCGTCTCGAGCATGGAAAATTAATTATTCCGAATGCGCCCGATGAAGTGACCTTGGAAATTGAAACACTGATACGCCCCGATACGAATACGTCGTTGATGGGTCTCTACGTTTCGAATGATAATTTTTTCACGCAATGCGAAGCTGAAGGCTTCAGAAAAATTACTTTCTTTCCTGATCGTCCCGATGTGATGGCCAAATATCGCGTCATGCTGCGCGCGGATAAGAAAAAATATCCTGTCCTGCTATCCAATGGCAACCTGATTGAGCAGGGCGATATTGGTAATGGCCGTCACTATGCCTTATGGGAAGACCCGTTTAGTAAACCATCGTATCTGTTTGCTCTAGTGGCCGGTCGCTTAGTCTGTGAAGAGCAAACCATTCGTTTGAAGTCTGGTAAACAAGCTTTACTACAAGTCTGGGTTGAAGAGGGAAATCTCGACAAGACTTCGCATGCCATGCAATCGCTGATACGCAGCATTCGCTGGGATGAGGAACGCTATGGTCTGGAGCTTGATCTTGATCGCTTTATGATCGTCGCGGTATCCGACTTCAACATGGGTGCGATGGAAAACAAGGGTTTGAATATTTTCAATACCAAATATGTGTTGGCTAATTCAAGCATTGCGACTGATGCAGACTACGCCAATATTGAAGCCGTTGTGGCGCACGAATATTTTCATAACTGGACGGGTAATCGAGTTACGTGTCGCGATTGGTTTCAGTTATCGCTCAAAGAAGGACTGACCGTTTTTCGTGATCAGGAATTTTCTGCCGATATGATGGGCAGTGAGAGTGGCAAAGTAGTCAAGCGCATAGAAGATGTGCGTGTGCTACGACAAGCGCAATTTCCTGAAGATGCAGGTCCGATGGCGCATCCAGTTCGCCCTGATTCCTATGTTGAGATCAATAATTTTTATACACTCACCATTTACGAAAAAGGCGCGGAAGTCGTTCGCATGTTACAGACCTTGTTAGGTCGCGATGGTTTTCGTAAAGGTATGGATTTGTATTTTCAGCGTCACGATGGTCAGGCAGTTACGTGCGACGATTTTCGTGCTGCGATGGCGGATGCGAACGCGCGTGATCTTTCACAATTTGAGCACTGGTACAGTCAAGCGGGTACCCCTCGTGTGATAGCCACGACTAATTATGATTCTGCAGCCGAGACTTTCACGCTCGAGTTAGAGCAGTTCTGTCCACCCACGCCAGGCCAGCCGCTTAAGCAGCCTATGCAAATTCCAGTAGCCGTTGGCTTACTTAATGCAAAGGGCGATGATCTACCCTTGCAATTAGAAGGCACCAAGAGAAGTGATAATGAAGTTCAGGCATTTCCTACGACCATCGTTCTCGAATTGACTCAATCTAAACAACGTTTTACGTTCATCGGTGTCAAACAGCCTCCGGTACCTTCGCTACTTCGTAATTTTTCAGCGCCTGTTGTGCTTGAGGCTAATTACAGTGACCAGCAACTAGCTTTTCTATTAGCGCATGACAGTGATCCATTTAATCGTTGGGAAGCAGGGCAGCGTTTAGCAACCCGTCGTTTACTCAGTTTGTGCAACGACGGTGTTGGTCCTAATCAAGCCTATCCTGTTACTAGCCAAGATGAGTTGTTGGCAGACGCCTTGGGGCAATTGTTGCGTGACACCTCACTTGATGCCGCCTATCGCGATTTAGTATTGACCCTGCCTTCTGAGGTCATGCTGGCAGAGCAGGTTGATGTGATTGATCCAGAAGCTATTCACAATGCGCGTTGCGCATTACGTAGCTACTTATCGCATGTGTTGCGTGATGATTTTATAGCTGCTTATAACGCCAATCAGCAATCTGGCAGCTACAGCCCCGACGCGATTTCAGCAGGACGTCGTGCATTACGTAACAATGCCTTAGGCTATCTGGCTGAATTGAATGACAGCGCAGTTCATAAATTAATTCAGGATCAACTAGCTGTAGCATCCAATATGACAGACCGCTTAGCTGCGTTGTCGATTATGAATGTGCATCAAGCACCTGGAATAAGAGATGCTCTACAGGCCTTTTATACAGATTTTGAACACGAAGCGCTGGTAATTGATAAATGGTTTAGTTTGCAAGCGTCAGCACCTGGTACTGATACGAAAGCGATACGCAAGCTAATGCAGCATCCCGCTTTTTCTATGACCAATCCGAATCGAGCACGTAGTTTGATATTTGCTTTCTGTAATAACAATGCCGCTCAATTTCACGCGGCAGACGGAAGCGGTCATGCATTTTGGGCAGAGCAAGTCATTGCGCTCGATAAGATCAATCCTCAAGTTGCCGCACGATTGGCGCGCAGCATGGACAGATGGCGCAAATTCACACCAGCACTTCAGGCTAGTATGAAAGCAGCGCTAGAAAAAGTGGCTATTACTCGCAAGCTGTCGAATGATGTCGCCGAAGTTATCGGCAAATCCTTATCAAAATAAATCACACCTACCGAGACGCCCCATGAAACGAGTTAGCCTGACGCAGTACCTGATTGAAGAGCAGCGCTTAAATAATTCCATACCAGCAGAATTACGCTTACTGATTGAAGTCTTAGCTAGGGCGTGTAAGACCATCAGTCATTCTGTGGGTAAGGGTGCGCTGGGTGATGTGCTAGGTACTGCTGAAAGTGAAAACGTTCAAGGCGAGATACAAAAAAAACTCGACATCATTTGTAACGAAATTTTGCTGCAGGCGAATGAATGGGGCGGCCATCTGGCGGCGATGGCGTCGGAAGAAATGGAAACCATACACCCGATTCCCAATCGCTACCCCATGGGTGAATACATGTTGTTGTTTGATCCTTTGGATGGATCATCCAACATCGATGTGAATGTATCGATCGGCACGATTTTTTCAGTACTCAAAGCGCCAGAAGGTATGGCGACACCAACGGAAGAGGATTTTTTGCAGCCGGGCACCAAGCAAGTCGCAGCGGGTTATGCCGTGTATGGTCCGCAAACAGTTTTGGTACTCACTACCGGTAATGGAGTTCACGGATTCACTCTCGATAGAGAGATGGGCTCGTGGGTCATGACCCAACGCGATATTCAAATACCTGCCGACACCGCTGAGTACGCGATTAATGCCTCCAACTCACGGCATTGGTATGCCCCTGTCACGCGCTACATTACTGAACTAGAAGCAGGCAAGACAGGTCCGCGCGAGAAAAATTTTAATATGCGTTGGATTGCTTCGATGGTCGCCGATGTTCATCGCATATTAAATCGCGGCGGTATTTTTATGTATCCCGCCGATCAGCGTGAGCCCGATAAGCCAGGTAAATTGCGCTTAATGTATGAAGCCAATCCTATGGCGCTGCTGGTTGAACAAGCGGGTGGTGCAGCTACTGATGGTAAGCAACGGATTTTGGATATTCAGCCAACCAAATTACATCAGCGCGTCGCAGTGTTTTTAGGTTCGCGTAATGAAGTTGAGCGCGTCACTCGTTATCACGCTGAGTAATCAAGGCGATGGTCGATTTTATCTAGTATTTGCGATAAATAATGTAGCCTTTGGTAATTATCAAAAACAAAATACTTGCCCGCCTCCAATCACGGTATTACCATAAGATTTTTCGTAAAACCTGGAGGCCGTATGTCAACCACTCTCAGTATCAAGGGCCAAGTCACTATCCCTAAGCAGATCCGCGACGCCCTTGGCTTGAGGCCGGGCATGCCAGTGGACTTCGCTGTTAATCAAGATGGTGAAGTAGTGATCCATAAGGCTGAGGGTTCGGTCAAGAGCAAACCCGACCGGTTCGAGGCAGTTCGGGGCAAAGCTGATGTCAAGTGGCGCACCAAAGATCTGATGGCATTGCTACGCGGTGAAGACTGATGCTGGTTGACACGAACATTCTGGTCGACGTCCTGGAAAACGACCCCGTTTGGGCTGATTGGTCGATTACTCAATTACAGGCGCAGTCTAAAGTCCATCGGTTGGTCATCAACCCGATCATCTATTCCGAATTATCTCTTACGTTTTCTACCTTCGAGGTCTTGGACCAAGTACTTGATGGCATGGAATTGCCCATGCTCGAAATACCCAAGCCGGCCTTGTTTTTGGCCGGCAAAGCGTTTGTACAATACCGCCATAGCGGTGGTGTGAAAAACAACGTACTTAGCGATTTTTTTATTGGGGCACATGCTGCAGTCAGCGGCTTGCCAGTATTAACTCGAGATAGTCGACGCTATAAAAATTATTTCCCGCATGTCAGATTAGTGGCGCCTGAGTAGTATTGAAGTAAATTGCTCAGAAAAATACGTAGTTCGTTAACGGTGGTTAGTTACTACATGCCTGAGATAAATGGCCATACTAATAAGAGATTTTTATACCGGAGACGAGACTGATCTCTCTAGAGTTTTTCAGTCATCAATTCGTTAGCTCGCATGCCTTGACTACACGACTGAACAAATTGAAGCATGGGCAGGAGCAACCCTTAATTTCGAGCTGTGGGTTGAGCGGATACGGGGACTCAAACCTTTTGTTGTCGAAATAGACGGCGTTATTGGTGCCTACGCAGATCTGCAAATCGATGGCTATATCGATCATTTCTTCGTTGCAGGGATGTACTCTCGGCAAGGCTTAGGCTCAATGCTAATGAGTCACATCATTGAAAATGAAATAGTCAAAGGAATTACTACGCTCACTGCTGATGTAAGTATGAACGCGCAAAATTTTTTCGCACGTTTTGGCTTTGTAATGATTGATAAACGATCAAAAAATATACAAGGAATAACACTGTCCAATGCTCTAATGCGCTGCGAAATTCCGTCTAAAAATTATTCCGGACTAAATAGTAAAAAATAAAATTATGAAAATTATTGAGAATGCAGCATCGATTTCTACTTCTTCCAACTCACCGCTTCACCCAGTTCCTTCAGCGATAATTTCGGTGCTAGCTCACGAATAAAATCTATTGTGTACTAACGCAG
>Ga0214919_10002561_pt1 | contig 28458 bp, 18 predicted proteins | sample LL1503_MetaG_FD_177994 | JGI IMG/M metagenome (GOLD analysis project Ga0214919, IMG submission 177994) | Freshwater microbial communities from Lake Lanier, Atlanta, Georgia, United States - LL-1503 | ecosystem: Environmental > Aquatic > Freshwater > Lake | place: USA: Georgia | collected... | reverse complement strand
TACCTGTTACTGCTAAACTTGTTAATGTACCGGTACTAGTGATATTTGGTTGTGCTGCGGTTATTACTGTACCTGCTGTAGTTGCATTACCAGTTAATGCACCTGTAAATGTTGTTGCACTTACATTACCTGCACTAATATTACCTGTTACTGCTAAACTTGTTAATGTACCGGTACTAGTGATATTTGGTTGTGCTGCTGTAGTTACTGTGGCTGCTGAACCAGTTGCATTACCAGTTAATGCACCTGTAAATGTTGTTGCCGATACATTACCTGCACTAATATTACCAGTTACTGCTAAACTTGTTAGTGTTCCTACACTAGTAATTTGTGATTGAGCGGCATTGACACTGAATGACGTGCCAGTTAATGTTAAACCTGTTCCTGCTGTGTAACTACCTGCGCCTGAGAACTGTGCCCAAGTCATTGCAGTTACGCCAATGGTGCCACCTGCATCTGATGTACATACCCAACCAGTATCTGCTAGTGTAGTACCACCTTCAACGAATACATATGCACCTGGAACTTGTGCCCAAGTTGTCATATCTGTTGTTCGTGTCCAAGCGCCTGCTGCACATAGATATAGACCATTTTGTGCTGGTGCTGTTTGGTTCTTAACCAATACTCTATTAGCAGCCACTAAAACAACACCGTCGACTGTTTGTGTACCTGATAAAGTAATATTAGCTGTAGTTGCCGCAACAACACTTGCTTTAGTATCAAGACCCTGTGCAACAGTGTCTACGTATGCTTTTGTTGCCGCATCTGTATCGCTGACTGGAGTTGCAAGACTAGTGATGTTAAAGTTATTCATATTAACATTACCACTAAAACTACCTGTTCCAGTTGCAACTAAGGCTGTTGTACCTAAGTTACCAACGTTAGCATTACCAGTTACTGTTAAACTTGTTAAAGTGCCGGTACTTGTGATATTTGGTTGTGCTGCTGTAGTTACTGTGGCTGCTGAACCAGTTGCATTACCAGTTAGTGCACCTGTAAATGTTGTTGCACTTACATTACCTGCACTGATATTACCAGTCACACTTAAACTTGTCAATGTACCTGTACTTGTGATATTTGGTTGTGCTGCTGTAGTTACTGTAGCTGCTGATCCAGTTGCATTACCAGTTAGTGCACCGGTAAATGTTGTTGCACTTACATTACCTGCACTAATATTACCAGTAACTGTTAACGCAGATAATGTACCTGTACTAGTGATATTTGGTTGTGCATTAGTTGTTACCGTACCCGCAGTAGTTGCACTAGTTGCGGCTCCACTTAATGCACCAACGAATGTAGTTGCAGTAATAGATGCATTGCCTAAATTAGCATTAATACTTGTATTAATTACCGCAGATGAGTTGCCATTCGCAGATGAGGTAGAGAATGTTGGGTATACTGTAGTAGAAGTAGATGTGTTCTGTAATAATGCTGACGCATTTGTTGCACTAGTTGCACTTGGAACTGTACCGGTTACATTAGCACCAACCAATGAACTTAATCCATTAGCGTTACCTGTGAATACACCTGTATTTGCGGTGAATGCCGGCGCAGTAATTGTACCGCTTGAATTTAAACTTGTTAAAGTGCCGGTACTAGTAATGTTTGGTTGTGCATTAGTAGTTACTGTACCCGCAGTAGTTGCCGCACCAGTTAGTGCACCGGTAAATGTTGTTGCACTTACATTACCTGCACTAATATTACCTGTCACAGTTAAAGCAGATAATGTACCTGTACTAGTGATATTTGGTTGTGCATTAGTTGTTACCGTACCCGCAGTAGTTGCACTAGTTGCCGCACCTGATAAAGCACCGACGAATGTAGTAGCAGTGATAGATGCATTGCCCAAGTTAGCATTAATACTTGTATTAATTACCGCAGATGAGTTGCCATTCGCAGATGAGGTAGAGAATGTTGGATATACTGTAGTAGAAGTAGATGTGTTCTGTAATAATGCGGCTGCATTTGTTGCACTAGTTGCACTTGATACAGTGCCACTTACGTTAGCACCAGCTACTGCATTTGCTGTAGTTGCGAATGATACTGCCCCAGTTACATTAGCACCAACCAATGAACTTAATCCATTAGCATTACCAGTAAAGACACCTGTATTAGCAGTGAATGCCGGCGCAGTAATTGTACCGCTTGAATTTAAACTTGTTAAAGTGCCGGTACTTGTGATATTTGGTTGTGCTGCTGTAGTTACTGTGGCTGCTGAACCAGTTGCATTACCAGTTAATGCACCTGTAAATGTTGTTGCCGATACATTACCTGCACTGATATTACCTGTAACACTTAAACTAGTCAATGTACCGGTACTAGTGATATTTGGTTGTGCCGCAGTTGTTACTGTGGCTGCTGATCCAGTTGCATTACCAGTTAGTGCACCTGTAAATGTAGTTGCACTTACATTACCTGCACTAATATTACCAGTAACTGTTAACGCAGATAATGTACCAGTTGAAGTGATATTTGGTTGTGCGTTAGTTGTTACTGTACCCGCAGTAGTTGCTGCACCAGTTAGTGCTCCAGTGAATGTCGTAGCACTTACGTTACCTGCACTGATATTACCAGTAACACTTAAACTTGTTAATGTACCAGTACTAGTGATATTTGGTTGTGCTGCCGTTGTTAATGAACCAGCGACTGTTGTGAATACGCCTGCAGCCGCCCCAATATTACCTACATTAGCATTACCGCTAGCATTTAGTGTACCGGTAATATTTGCACCAGTTGCAGTTACTACTAATACGTTTGCTGCTCCTGCAACACTAGTTGTTACATTGCCACTCACACCAACGATATCTACATTACTTGTACCATTTGCAATACTACCAACAGTAATATCGCCTGCATTCAATGTTCCAGTTACAGATAAATTACCAACTGTTGTATTACCTGTTACGTTTAATGTTCCACCGGTATCTAAATTGCCACCAGTAATAGTACCTGTAGCAGTTATAACCCCACTAGTACCAATATTACCTGCGTTAGCATTGCCAGTTACTGTTAAGCTAGTTAATGTACCGGTACTTGTGATATTTGGTTGAGCATTTGTTGTTACTGTGCCCGCAGTAGTTGCTGCACCAGTTAATGCACCCACAAATGTTGTTGCACGAACATTACCTAAAGTGTTAATTGTTATTACTTCACCGGCAACAGACACGTTACTAGCAAATGCAAATTCTGCATTACTTGTATCCCAACCCATAAACGCATTAACTGCACTAGATGTATAGTTACGTAATATTAGACCACGATCATATCCATTATTTGATACTAATGCGTTACCATTTGGTCCACCACCTAATGAAATTAGCGGATCCTCTATGCTTAAACTTTCTACGTTAACATAAACAACATTACCGTCAACTGTTAAATTACCACTAATATAGGTATTACCGGTAACATTTAAATTAGCTGTTGTGTTTAAGTTACTACCATCAAATGTTAAGTTAGCACTAGCACCAAAACTATCATTATTATTAAATTGAAGTTGAGTGTTTGAACCCGCTGGCTGTTGTAAATCCCATGGATTTCCGTTAGCATAATATAGATTGTCTGTTTTGACACCCGCTGTAACAATGTTACCATTAGTAAGAGTTAGTGTGTTGGTAGTTTTAGTAAATGTTAAATTTGCACTACCGTTAATTGCACCTTCATCGTTAAAAAATAGTTGTGTATTTGAACCCTGAACCGTTGGGAATTGAGTTACAGCGCCTGCTGGAGTTTTGATAGACAACACACTAGTGTCACTAATAAACATTGTGCTTTTGCCGGCTGGTGGCGTTGATATTGTATTAGCTGGTTCTTGTTTTAAAATTAAACTCATTTTGTTTCCTTGTTAGTGTAGTGGCTGTTTACCCCTAATATTACTACTATTTATCTTTTTTTATTCTTAATGTGGTTAGAGCAATGTGTTATTACCGCAGTGGATGTGTTTCTGTCAATTGACATAAATCCCTGACAAACAATGTTATAGTCTGCACCATTTATATCTTTTTCACTTTTAACTGGGACAGTGATGTCTAGATGCTTGAACAAATATTCCTTGTGGTTTTCAAAAACACGCCATACATGATCCATTGTTCCTCTACCTTTTTGTCCACGGGCCTTGTTAAATCTAATTGTATATTTGTTCATATTACTTCTGCGGCAGAGCAAGATGTTTGTGGTGCTGGTATCACAGTCAGGTTAAAGTGAACAAACTTGATTGGCTTGTCTGCCGCATGGCGAGTGAATGAATGAGATAACCATGAGTTTGTAAAAACTATCATTCCAGATCTGGGGCTAATGTTTATGACTTTTGTGGCAGAAGTTATCATAGTCATATCTTGTTCTGGTAAATCACTCTGTACCTTACCTGCCCGTGGATCATGAAAAACCAAACTTGAGCAATCTTCGGGTGTCTCAAGGAAATAGAAGCCGGTAATTTGTGAACCAAACCCATGAACGTGTGCGTCCATAGCAGAGTGCTTGTGGTGCTCTTGTGTCCACATTTCGGTGAATGATAATGCTTTGTCATGCATGGCATATCCCTGTTCATTAAGAATGTTCCAGGCAGTCAATCCAATAAATTCTGAGAACGCATTTGTGCGGACATCATCATAGTAGTTATCCGTCATGTAACACGGATACAGTTCACTTAATTTACAGTCTTTCCGTTGAGCCTCCAGAAATTGTTCACTAACTATATTCATTGTTTCTAAAAAGTCTGGTCGCTCAATGATATAAATTGGACATGTGAAATGATGTTCTACCAAAAGCTGTGTTTGTTTCACCACCAGAGCCACTGATTCTGCAGCCTTACAAACTTTTTGTTTTTTAATAACTTTTTTCATACGGTTACCTCAATCCAAATCCATGCAAAGAAATCAAACTTGTAATTGCCTTCTGGATATACTGGTGTATCTTTCCAGTTGTTATCTGCGCCACACCAAAAAGTCATAATATTTTGTTGTAATTTTAATTGGTCAGGTTCTGGTCTAGGAATTGGGGGTTCCATTACACACGTGGTTTCATTCAGAATCCAGGCAGACCAATTTGATGCTTGGTCATGTTGATTAAAACTTGCAATAACTTCTTGTTGTTTTGTTATTTTTTCTTCTGCCGTCATATCACGAATTGACCAAACGTCTGTCCATGCCCCATTGATCTTAGTATATACAGGCTCGGGTGGATCTAAAATTTCATACACTGCCAACGTAGGGCGTGCCACACGAACAAATGGTTCCCAATGGTCAGGAATTGATCCAAATGCCTGCATGAGGTTGTTTTCAAACGCGGGATGATTTTTAGTTACGCCGCTGTCAGTTTCAATGTAAAGATTCATGTTTTTTGTTCCAATTAACTAGCTGTGCAGGTAGATGGGAACGATCTTGAACACCCGGGCCAAATCACTCGAACCGCACCACCACCACCAGTACCGGCACTCTGGCAAGGGGTACCAACTGCACCGGCACCAACCACTACAGTGTATGAATTGCCAGGAACAACTGTTAAATTATTACCATAAGCCAATCCACCTCCAGCGCCGCCGCCTTTTCCACAACCAGAAGCTACTCCAGCACCACCACCACCACCATATGCACCACCTGCACCACCAGTAGAGGTACCAGTACCGCCACTGGCACCACAACTACCTCCACCTCCTCCAGCGTTGGACGCACCTGTACGAATACCGCCTGCACCGTTACTGCCTAGTCCCAAAATTCCTACGCCGCCCCCGCCGCCTGAATAGTTTCCACTACCAGCACCTCCACCACCACCACCACCTGATCCATCTGCACCACTGGTGCCATTCCAGGCACCACCAAGGCCTCCGTTGCCACTATAACCGCCAGCGCCTCCACCACCTCCGCCGTTGCTGCCATTACAGGCTATGCCACCGCCACCACCGTTACCACCTCCAGTTCTACTGGTTCCAGTACTGCTACCGACCGTTGCACCGTTTCTAGCGCCACCTGTGCCACCACCCCCTTGTAGAGTGCCGCTGGCAACAAAATAACTTGGGCCACCATTACCAGTGGCATTACCGCCCCAGCTTCCACCACCACCCCCGCCCCCAACAGCAACCACACTGATTTTGGTTACGCCAACAGGTGCTACCCAAGAATAAGAACCGGCTGTTGTAAAGGAGTCTGCTCCTCTAATTCCAAATGATCTTTGGTTTTGAAAAACAGCTTGTAGTGCGCCACTCATGTTAATCCGCTCCCTGAAATCAACCAAGTTGTACTGGTCATTTTGATAGCAGTAGCTGACCCATACTGAGCCAAACTGCGTGAACCTGTGGTTCCAGCACTGCTGAGATACATGGTGTCAGTGGTAATTGCAATGGTTACCACTGCGGCAGTCATGTTGATAAAAGTAATTGCTGTGCCAAGTGGATACGCAACTGTTGAGTTTGCGGGAATAGTAAATGTTCTTGCGTTGGCATCACTTGATGGGTGAAAAATTACCTTGCCAGAGTCTGTTAAAACTGCTGTGTACGCTGCACTTTGACTGTTAATTGGAACGTTTCTAAACCCAATAGCATCTGTTCCGTCTACAGTGCAAGATGATAGTGTGCCACTGGCTGGTGTGCCAAGTGCTGGAGTCACTAGCGTAGGGCTGGTGGCAAATACCAATGCGCCGGTACCAGTTTCATCTGTCACTACTGATAGTAAATTAGCACTTGATGGTGTAGCTAAAAATGTGGCCACGCCCGAGCCCAATCCACTTACACCTGTGCTGATAGGCAGCCCGGTGGCATTCGTGAGAGTGCCCGAGGCTGGTGTGCCAAGCGCCGGAGTGCTTGTAAACGTTGGGCTTCCTGCGCCGCCAGACACAAGCAGTTGACCGGACGTTCCTGCTAATGTAAACGCTAGCTCTGTTCCGTTTCCATACCCTACTGCTCCAGCAGTGGGTAAGTTACTGCCATTGATAATAACTGCCATTGTATGCTCCTAAATTAAAAAATTACCCATCGCACACTAGTATTTACTGTTGCGTTGACACCTGTGGGAATTGTTATGGGACCAATTGCCATGCTACTGGTTGCAATTGTTGTGTTTGATGCCAACGAAGTTGTGGTTGTTTGAATCAATGCACCTGTTACTAATCCAGTTGTTGTGATATTTCCACCTGTTAAATTACCAGTACCCATACTGATTCCAGTCTCAGTGGCACTGATAGTTTGCGAGTCCAGATAAATTGTATTACCTGATAGATATAGATTGCTCCATAGATTAGTTGCGTTACCTAAACTTTGAACGCCATTACTAGCTGGAATTAAATTGCTACTAACTACACCTGTTACTGAAAGATTATTTAAAGTTGTATTACCTGTTGCATTAAATGTACCCGCAACATTGACACCAGTACCAGATATAGTTAATGTTGTATTACCAACTGCTGCTACGGTAACGTTACCGTTTGCTGTTACTATATTGATGTTACTATTACCATTTGCATAAGTTCCAACAAAGTTAGTAGCTTTAATATTACCAACAATAGTTAATAAATTTGTTGTTTTGTCAAATGTTAAGTTAGCACTACCGTTAGCAACGCCAGCATCATTGAATACCACTTGAGTATTACTACCTGCAACTGGTCCAGTCGCACCTGTAGAGCCATTGTATCCTGTAGCACCTGTTGCACCAGTACTACCTAAACCAGTGGCACCTGTACTACCTAAACCAGTAGCACCTGTTGCACCAGTACTACCTAAACCAGTGGCACCTGTTGCACCTGAACCAGTAGCTCCAGTAGCACCTGCTCCAGTGGCACCTGTTGCACCAGTACTACCTAAACCAGTGGCACCTGTACCACCTAAACCAGTAGCTCCAGTAGCACCTGCTCCAGTGGCACCTGTTGCACCAGTACTACCTAAACCAGTGGCACCTGTACTACCTAAACCGGTGGCTCCAGTGGCACCTGCTCCAGTAGCACCTGTTGCACCAGTACTACCTAAACCAGTGGCACCTGTACTACCTAAACCAGTGGCTCCAGTGGCACCTGCTCCGGTATCACCGCCCGCATTAACGTCAAAAAGAATACCTTCAACGGTCAGTGTCCCGTCAACAGTGATAGGATATCCAAATAAACCTTGATAATTTGCTTCAATTAATAATTCATCACCTATTGCTACATAAGTGGGCATTGGCGCAGGATTTTCTTCTACGGTTACATTACCAAATGATAAATTTCCAAATCCGTCTGTAGTAATATATTGACCAGTTGCACCACCAGTAATATTAACATTACTAATATTTCCCAAATTTGATTTACCTGTGACTGACAAGTTGCCAGTTAAGGATGCGTTGGCACCACTAATATTACCTGATGCCGCATCTAGTGTAATATTGCCGGTCGTGACTCCGTTTTTAGCTACGAAATTTTTTGTAAATCCAGTTGTCGCCACAGTTCCATATTCCCTGTTTTGTTAAATTGTCAAATGAAAAATCAATTCATATTATGTCAGTAGATAAGTTGTTATTAAATTAACTGTCGCTGTTCCACCGGAACTAGTTGCATATAATGCCACATTACCTGATATACCATTGATGTTACTTGAAACCTCAATAATATCTGCCACCACATTAGAACAAACTGAACCATAAATTGTTATGTAACTGTTTGTTCCATCTTGTACTAATAGTGCTTCAACTGATTGATACCCATTTGCACTTGAAGCACTAATTATATATTTAGCTGTTCTGAAAGTTGATGGAGAAAACTGATCAATTACTGTATTTGTTGTTACTGATACATTTGTACGATTACTTTGTAATCCACCATCTAATAATACATTACCTGTTGTAACATTTCCTGTCACTACTAGATTTGTTAATGTTCCAACGCTTGTTACATTTGGCTGAGCATTTGTTGTTAATGTACCTGTTAATAGACTTGCACCAATTGTGCCACTATTAGCATAGACATTACCTGCTGTAACATTTCCAGTTACTGCTAAACTTGTTAGTGTACCAACACTAGTAATATTTGGTTGAGCATTTGTTGTTACTGTACCTGCTGTTGTAGCAGAACCTGCAGTAGCAACACTCAAGTTGGCAACTTGTGTTGTACTTGTTACCACGAACGGAGCAGTACCTATAGCTACGTTTGATATTAATTGTGGTGCTGTAATATTAGCTGATGCTAATAATTGTGTAGTACCAATATTACCAATATTAGCATTACCAGTCGTACTAATAGTATTACTTCCGGCTGCGATAGTACCAATAATATTACCACCAGTAATATTACCAGTAGCTATAATAAGCCCACCTGTGCCCAAATTACCTACATTAGCATTACCAGTTACGCTTAATGCGCCAGCAGTAGTCAAATTACCACCAGATACATTACCGGTCGCAGTAATCAACCCACCTGTGCCCAAATTACCTACATTAGCATTACCAGTAACCGATAAAACACCGCCAGTTGATAGATTACCTGCACTTACGTTAGCAGTAAATATACCTGCTGCCGCACCTATGTTACCTACATTAGCGTTACCAGTTACGCTTAATGCACCTCCGGTAGTCAAATTGCCACCAGATACATTACCGGTTGCAGTAATTAATCCACCTGTGCCCAAATTACCTACATTAGCGTTGCCAGAAACATTAGCTGTACCGGTAATATTTGCACCTGTATCAGTAACAATCATAGTATTATTGCTATTAGCAGTTAATGTGATGTTAGCATTAGCTGTTATTGCAATATTACTATTGCCATTCTGCACCAATCCACTGTTGATTGTAGTGATATTGCCTGTGGTAGCAACAAGAGTAGCTGTACCCAAGTTACCAACGTTAGCATTACCTGAAACATTAGCTGTACCTGTTATATTTGCACCTGTACCAGTAACAACCATTGTTGTATTACCAGCAGATGTAAGATTAATATTGCCATTTACAGTTGGGATAGATACGCTAGATGTCCCATTAGAAACACCGGATGTGCTAATAGTTGCAAATGATAATCCACCTGAACCATTTGTCTGAATGATTTGACCACTAGTACCGCCGATAATAGTTACATTAGCGATAGCACCTAAATTACTTGTACCAGAAACAGTTAATGATCCTGCACTTACTACGCCAGTTGTATCTAAGTTACCAACGTTAGCATTACCAGTAACTGCTAAACTTCCCAATGTACCAACTGTAGTAACCTGTGATTGATTTGCATTAACACTAAAAGTAGTACCGGTTAATGTTAATCCAGTACCTGCATTATAAACTTGAGATGTACTGAATTGTGCAAATGTAATATTTGATGTACCAAATATAATATTTCCTGCCGGAGCACTAACTATAAACGCAACACCTTCATTTACTGTTCCGCCCAAAGTAAAGAAGTAATCATTGATACTTAATTGTTCTGTGCTATCTGGCCCATATTCGTCTGCGTCAGTAGCACGAACAATTGTTGTTGTGTTTGCATATGTGTAAATACCATTAAAAGCGGCGTTTGCTTCGTTTTTAACTAAAATACGATCACCAATTGTTTGAACATTAGCACCGTCAATCAATAAGAAAGTACCAGTGGTAACCAAATTAGCACCTACACCAGCAGTACCGTTGTTATATGTTATAACACCACCTGTAGCAGTTGCTAGTGTCGTTGTGGTTGCAACATTAACTGGTTGGTGATAAGCAATACCAGTTGATACCATTGTATCAACATATGATTTTGTTGCGGCATCAGAAGACAAATTTGGATAACCAACATTGTTTATCCAGTATGTGGCTAGATTAACGTTAGCACCAAATGATCCACCACCTGTTGCTACTAAACTAGTTGTACCTAAGTTACCAACGTTAGCATTACCTGTAACACTTAATGTTGTAGTGAATGTGCCGGAGCTGGCGCCAATGTTACCAACGTTAGCATTACCAGTTACGCTTAATGCGCCAGCAGTAGTCAAATTGCCACCAGATACATTACCGGTAGCAGCAATCAACCCACCTGTGCCTAAATTACCTACGTTAGCATTACCTGTTACAGATAGAACACCACCTGTTGATAGATTACCTGCACTTACGTTAGCAGTAAATACACCGGTGACCGCACCTATGTTACCTACATTAGCATTACCGGTTACACTTAATGCGCCTCCAGTAGTCAAATTGCCACCGGATACATTACCAGTAGCAGTAATCAACCCACTTGTACCTAAGTTACCAACGTTAGCGTTACCGGTAACTGATAAAACACCGCCTGTTGATAAGTTACCTGCACTTACGTTAGCAGTAAATACGCCTGCTGCTGCACCCATGTTACCTACGTTAGCATTACCTGTTACAGATAGAACACCGCCGGTTGATAGGTTACCTGCACTTACGTTAGCAGTAAATACACCGGCAGCCGCACCTATGTTACCTACGTTAGCATTACCGGTTACACTTAATGTGCCCCCAGTAGTCAAATTGCCACCGGATACATTACCGGTCGCAGCAACGACACCTCCAGTTGTTAAATTGCCACCGGATACATTACCGGTCGCAGTAATCAACCCACTTGTACCTAAGTTACCAACGTTAGCGTTACCTGTTACTATCAATGATGTTAATGAACCTACGCTTGTAATATTTGGTTGAGCATTTGTTGTTACTGTACCTGCTGTAGTTGCACTTGTTGCATTTGGTACTGTACCAACAATGTTGGCTCCTTGAATGTTAAATAATGCGTTTGCATTACCTGCAATAAAGTTAGCAGTAGCTAAGTTACCTAAGTTTGCGTTAGTTGCAACTAAATTACCAGTGGCAGCGTCAAGTGTAATATTACCTGTTGTAATACCATTCTTAACAACGAAATTTTTTGTAGTCATTTTATATCCTTAGTTTTCTCATCAATCTGGAACGTAAGTACCCATCAAGTTCAAATCAGTTCCAGGACCTACTGCCGTTGCGTAAACATTTACGTTTCCTGCACTAATATCTGTAGTAAATATAACAAGGTCAGAGTTTGATGTTGATAAACTTCCATAAACAGTTATAATACTATTTATGTTATTATGAACTAAAAGCACTTCTAGTGCCTGATAATCAGTTCCATCTCCTGCTCTCATTGTGTATTTTGCCGATCTAAACTCACCAATTGGGAATGTATCAATTACTGTATTTGCACTAATACCTATAGAGGTGCGTTTAGAGAATAAATCTGTTACTTTAATATTTACAGCGTCAACCGTGTTGGTTACTGTGATGTTTCCTGTGTTTATATTACCAGTAACACTTAAATTAGCTAGTGTACCAACACTAGTAATATTTGGTTGTGCATTTGTAGTTAATGTCCCGGTTAGGGTAGTTCCAGTGACCCCGCCGTTTGATTTTAAGTTACCCTGAACCGTTACATTCCCGGTTGATGAACCCATAACAATATTCGCAAGCAAACCAATATTTAAATCAGTAAGCGTTGATGAAAATATACCACCTGTGTTGCCGCTCACTGCGATCACACCGTTTGCCAATGTTAATGTTCCGGAGGTAGCAAATAGATAATTAGCAGTGGCCGCATTGCCTAAATTAGCATTAGTTGCGACTATATTTCCAGTAATAGTTAATAAGTTGGTACTAGAATTAAATGTTAAGTTAGCACTAGCACCAAACTCGCTGTCATTATTAAACTGAATCTGTGTATTTGAGCCAGCAGGGTTGCCGCCAACGTCTAAAGGCTGACCATTGGCATAATAATAATTGTCTGTTTTGACACCGGTAGCAGAAATATTGCCGGTTACATTAGCGCCAATGTTGCTAACAACAACTATATTGGGCACTGCATTTGCACTAATAGTTACTGTAGTTGAATTAACAACAATATTTGAATTACCATTTGTAATTGAATTTGTAGTAGCTACTGAATTACCAGTAACTATAAGTTGTCCACCAAAAGAATTAGTTAATGTTATGTTACCATTGACACCTGAAATTGTACTATCACCTAAATAAATTGTATTACCAGATAAATATAAATCTTTCCAGCGTTGAGTTGAACTACCTAAATTATATGTAATATTTGCTGACGGTAATAAGTTACCAGTGAACAAGCCACTTCCAGGAACACTTAAATTACCAGATGTTTGGTCGAATGAAAACCCAGAATTACCGGTTAATTCACCGTTGGCATCAAATATAATTTGTCCGGAATCAGAATTGATGGCTGTGCCAACTTCGGCAAGTATACCATCTACTTCAAGTTCACCATCAATTTCAATTGGTACTGTGAATAAGCCCTGAAAATTTGATGGTATAAGATATGATTCTCCTATCGGAACATAGTAGGGCATGGGTGCCGCACTATTACTGCCGGATGAATCAGCAAATGTTAAATTTCCTAATCCGTCTGTTTGTATTAATTGTCCGCTAGAACCACCGGTAATAATAACATTACCTATATTACCTAAATTACTGACACCACTAACTGTAATGTTAGTAGTGGTAATGTCACCGTTGGCAAGGATAACTGCTGTTTGGGGATCATTCCCGACAGTTATGCCTGCTACTGAGTTAAAAGGTCTTAGCGCCATAATATGCTAATTCCTTATCTTAAATTACTCTATATTGGGTCGTCCAAACAGTTGAATTACTACTTGCCGGTGTCACTTGTAACCTTATAAACGATCCAGCAATATTAACTGCTAGACTTCCTGTGTAACCGCCCAATTGTGTTGTACCGTATACTGTATAGTCTGCATTAGTTCCATCTGTCACCGCTAGCACAGTTGCAACACTGTACTTTCCACCAGAAGCATCTATTGCTTTAACTAAGTACTCAACCCCAGTAACTCCTGCTACACTAAAACTAGCAATCGTTTGATTTGCTGTTACTGCGGTAGTTGTTACGTTACCATGTGTTATTGTAGTATCACCAACTAGTACAGAAGTGTTTGCACTAACAGTAGGTGCAACAATGTTACCACTGAAGTTAGCTGTATTACCATTAATAAGATTTGTAACACTGATATTGTTTGCATTAGCAATGTTACCTTGTACCACCAAGTCATTTGCAAAGTTACCATAGTTAGCAGTAACCAAGTTACCCAAATTAGCATTTAATGTTGTAATATTTCCAGTAAAGTTTGCTGTATTGCCACTTAATTGTAAATTAACTGTTAAGTTATTTGTAGTTGTATTACTTGATACATTGACAAAATTAGCAGTAGCCAAGTTACCTAAATTAGCATTTAATGTTGTAATATTACCACTAAAGTTTGCTGTATTACCTGCTAATGCTAAATTGACTGTTAGATTATTAGTAGTTGTATTACTTGATACATTAACAAAATTAGCAGTAGCTAAGTTACCTAAATTAGCATTTAATGAAGTAATGTTTCCAGTAAAGTTTGCTGTATTACCGGCTAATTGTAAATTGACTGTTAAGTTTGGTACTATAACATTGCCACTAAAGTTAGCTGTATTGCCAGAAAACTCTAAATTAACTGTAGCATTACCTGTTACTAAGTTTGAAGTAACATTGGCAGTGTTTGTGCTAAAAGCATTATTACTTGTAATATTATTTGCTAATAAGTTTCCACCAACATTTGCATAGTTTGTGAACGATGCATTATTACCATTAATAAACGCATTACTTGTTACATTTCCATTAGATTCAATAATACCATCTACACGAAGATTTCCAGTAATATTAGCGATATTACCAATACTTAAATTGTTAGCGGTAACATTACCGTTACTTAATGTATTCCATGACAAACTACTGAATGTTGCATCGCCAATATTTGGTGTTGTTAGATTTGCACTTGTTTTAACAACGATGTTGCCACTAACAATAGCAGTTGTTATATTGTCAGTATTTGCAGAAATGATAGTACCGGTAATAGCAATACCATTACCTGCAGTATAAGAACCTGCTTGACTAAACTGGCTGAATACAATATTGTCTACACCAATTACTATTTCACCCGGTGGTGATGTTAATACATAAGAGGACCCTGCATATTGTGAACCCTGCATAATAAAGAAATATGATCCGGAGCATAATGCAGTCTCGCTTTTTGGTGCATATAAATCGCCATCTGTTGCCCGGGTAAGTACCCAGTTAGTAGCACCGGTACCAACTGTTGTTACAGCATAGATACCATTTTCAAATTGATTTGTTTGACCTTGAACAAGAACTCTCGCTCCAACAGTCATCAAAATGCTGTCAATGGTCAATGCTGCCTGTGCACCTGCGTTTGTAAGAGTAGCACCAACTCCACCATTACCCAATGCCGCCTCTGTTAAACCAGTACCATTCACAAGTGTTGTTACTTCAGCACCAAAATAACCATCTTTGATAGTAATTTGATTTGCCGCTGGTACACTATAAACAAAATATGCCTCACCTCCAATAATTCCATTGAATGTGTTTGTAAATATAATGTTATCATCAACAACTAGACCGTGATTTACACTGAATGTAATTGTTTTATTGCCGGCAATTGTAGTAGCAGACAGTACGGTTCCGCCATTATCATATGTAGAACTTAAATTAGTAGTTGAAGTTACATTTGCAGCCGGGTGAATGAATAGACCTTGGCTGATATTATCAACATATTCTTTTGTTGCCGCATCATTGGGATTTATTGGCAATGCAACTTGTGTGATATTATGTAAACCAACATCAACATTACCTACACCAGTTGGTGAAAGAATAATATTATTATTTGCACCTGCCGCACTAATTGTAATAGCACCACTTGGTGCAGTAATATTTGCTGTTTTTACGCTTCCTAATACTGCTTCACCTGTTACATTAGCATTTGCACTATTTAAGAAAAGATTTGCAGTAATGTTACCATTTGATAACATGTTTCCTGTTGTTGTATTAATTTCTCCTGCAACATACAGTCCAGTAGAAGATATTGTTGCAACGTTCGCAGTTCCATTAATAGTAAATTCTATGTTAGCATTATTATATACTTTTACATTACTTGTACCGTTTGATAATGATCCAATGAAGTTTGCGGCTACAACATTACCACTGAAGTTAGCTGTATTACCAGCTAATTCTAAATTGACTGTTAAGTTTGGAACTATAACATTACCACTGAAGTTAGCTGTATTACCACTTAATTCTAAATTGACAGATAAATTGCCTGTAGTTGTATTACTTGATACATTGACAAAATTAGCAGTAGCTAAGTTACCTAAGTCTGCATTTAATGAAGTAATATTACCACTTACACCCAATGTTCCAGTAACATTTGCACCAAGAGTACTTACGGTAAATATATCTGCATACCCGTCCACTGATACTGTGACATTGCTATTGTAATCGATTCTAACATTACTACTATTGTTGTATATTTCAGCACTCTTTACAAAGTTTGCAGTTACTAAATTACCTAAATTAGCATTTAATGCTGAATTAATGTTGCCAGTAAAGTTTGCTGTATTACCTGATATTTCTGAGTTAACTGTTAAGTTGTTTGTGGTTACATTGCTTGCAACATCGACAAAATTTGCAGTTACTAAATTACCTAAATTAGCATTTAATGCTGAATTAATGTTGCCAGTAAAGTTTGCTGTATTACCTGAAAGTTCTAAACTACTTGTTAAGTTAGTGGCATTTATACTATAGTTTACATCAAGGTTGCCGTCAATTACAACATGATTGTTAGACTTGTCATAAGTAAATCCAGTATTACCGGATGCAACACCGTCGTCTGAGAACAGAACAGTTGTATTGGCAGCAGAAATAGTAATATTACCTTCGATGTTACCTACGAAAGTACCTGTAGCAATAATATTACCAACAACAGTTAAATTGCTATTAACATAATCATATGTAAAATTAGCACTTGCCCCAAAGTTATTGCTGCCATCGTTGTATTGAATTTCTGTGTTTGCACCTGCTGCCTCTTGGAGATCCCAAGGATTACCATTAGCATATAACAGATTGTCTGTACGTACATTACCAGCCTGCATTGTATCTGTAACATTGATGTTACCTGATACATTAACAAAATTAGCAGTTGCTAAGTTACCTAAGTTAGCATTTAATGAAGTAATGTTACCACTGAAATTAGCTGTATTACCACTTAATTCTAAATTGACAGATAAATTACTTGCAACGTTTACAAAATTAGCAGTAGCCAGATTACCTAAGTTAGCATTTAATGAAGTAATATTACCGCTAAAGTTGGCTGTATTACCTGCAAGTGCTAAGTTAACAGTTAAGTTATTTGTGATTGTATTACTTGCAACGTTTACAAAATTAGCAGTAGCCAGATTACCTAAATTAGCATTGAGTGTTACTATATTACCACTGAAGTTAGCTGTATTACCTGCAAGTGCTAAGTTAACAGTTAAGTTATTTGTGATTGTATTACTTGCAACGTTTACAAAATTAGCAGTAGCCAAGTTACCTAAATTAGCATTTAATGATGTTATGTTGCCACTGAAATTAGCTGTATTACCGGCTAATTGTAAATTGACTGTTAGATTATTAGTAGTTGTATTACTTGATACATTGACAAAATTAGCTATTGCTAAGTTGCCAAGATTTGCATTGTTAAATTGTGCGTTTCCGTTAACTGTTAATAAGTTAGTAGCATAATCAAATGTGAAATTAGCACTAGCACCAAAATTATTGCTACCGTCATTATATTGAATTTCTTTGTTTGCGCCGGCTGCCTCTTGTAAGTCCCATGGTTGACCGTTTGCATAGTATAAATTGTTAGTTAATAAACCGCCGGCAGCAATGTTACCAGTAACATTGGCAGCGTTGGAAAATATATTGTCCCAACGTGCTAAATTATTGCCTAAACTATACCCACCAGAGAATGGGTTTACGTTAGAATAGAATCGTGTAAGTTGAGTATCAGGTGCAACAATTAAGTCTACCGTTACTGGTGTTACAATATAGTTGTTGACACTAACATTACCGTTAGCAGTAATATTTCCACCGGATATGTAACCAGCAACATTCATTCCTGTGCTAGTTATTACAACAACATTTGCAGTTCCGGCACTACTAAATGTTATGTTACCATTAGCAAGAACTTGTACATTACTATTACCATTAGCTAGTTGTGCTGTATTGATGGTGACAAAACTTAAATTACCCAAACCATCTGTTTGAATTACTTGACCTGCCGAACCACCGGAAACAATTACATTACCGATTGCGTTTAAATTTGCTTTGCCAGTAGTCGTAATATTATTAGTAGTGACATCACCATTTGCTAATATAATATTAGCTGGTGTTTCGCCTACTGAGAAACCTGCTACCGAGTTTAGGGGTTTTAGTGCCATGATTTTATCCTATATCTATATTTATCTAAAATTCTTATACCGCATACACTGTAATCAACATTTTGTATGTGATTGGATTAGCAGAACTTGGGGTTACCTTTAGTTCTAATGCTGCTGGTGTTATTATATTACCTGCATTGTAATCTACTTCAAAGTTACCTACCCCACCATTTACAAACAAACTTGCGTATTCAGTAAACTGTACTGTTCCGTTGTAATACAATGAACTAATTTTACATGATTGTCTACTTGGGCCGGCCGGTTCAGTAGCAACAATTTCAAATTCAACTCCCGATAAATCTGCTACTGGAATTGAATATAATACTTGTGCAGGGGACGTACTCGCAGTTGAAGCAAAATAGACTAGACTCGTAGACCATTTGTATACGCCGGCTCCCATTTGAAAATTGTTTGCAATTAAGTTTCCTCCAACTTGCATTGTTTTTGTATAATCGTTATAAGTGAAGTATGCACTGCCACCAAATAATCCTGAATCGTTATATTGAACTTGGGTGTTTGCACCACCGGGAGTACCATTGCCACCGCCACCGCCCCCTACTGCCCAACTTAAATTTCCTGTACCGTCAGTTGATAATACATACCCGTTAACACCACCTGCAATATGAATATTTGAAATAGTTCCCAAGTTGATATTAGAACTGCCCGCTGCATTCATAGTGCCGGCTAGTCTGAATGATGCTGCTGAATTTACAGTTAAATTAGCACCAACTGTAATCTTATTTGTAATTGATGCATTTCCGGTAGTTACATTTGATGCTGCATTAAGATTACCACCGCTGATATTTCCTGAAGAATCTATATTACCTAAACTTATAGTGTCTCCGTCAATGTTTAGAAAAACAAGATTTCCTAAACTAGTGATATTTGCTTGTGCATTCTGTACTACATAGTTTGCAAGATCAGTGGTAATATTGGTTAACAGTGCTCCGTTACCAATAAAATAGTTACTAGTTATATTACCTAAGCTAGTTATATTACCAACATTGATATTACCAACAGTGATATTACCTGTTACTGCTACGCTGCCGGCTACAGTGATCGTATCGTCAATCGTATTACCTGATGAAATATTTTCTACTTGTAACGTGTTAGTTATATTATTATATGTAAATCCAGCATCACCACCAAATGATCCTGAATCATTAAATTGAACTTGAGAATTAGCGCCGCCAGGTGAACCATTGCCACCGTTACCACCACCCGCCGACCAAGTTAAGCTGCCGGCACCATCGGTTTGTAAGAAATAACCATTAACACCGCCACCAATTGATAAATTTGCAATGCTACCTAATGTTAATATATTACCATTCCAAGTAACATTGGGTATTCCACCTAATTCACCGTTGTTATTGAATTGTAGTTGAGTATTGCTGCCACCTGGATTTGCATTAAAAGGAGCACCGTTGGCATAAAAGAAACTATTTGCATAAACTTTGTTAGCTGAAACATTACCAGAAAGGTTTAAGAAATTTGAAATAACGTTGCCGTTACCATCAATTACATCAACGGCAGGTATACCTACAGTATACCCGGTAATCGTATTGAATTTATCTGCTGCCATAAAGTATCCTATGCATTCTATTATATATTTATCTATAATCGCAAACTAATATCGCAGAAAAAAGCACTTAATAAATCTTTTTTATAAATAACAGATGCTGACACAACAACCACATAGGCCTTTTTGCAAACACTGTAAAACATCACTTGCTAAATCAAATGGTATTAGTAAGCATGGGTTTAAAAAATGGCACAAGTATTGTGTGCAATGTAGTAAAGCTATGTACAATACTAAGTATGGATACTTGTTGTACAAAAAAGCTAAATGTGATAAGTGTAATTTTGTACCAGAAGATAATTGTCAGCTTGATTTGGTGTATAAAGACGGTGACATGAAAAACAAAAGTGTTAAGAATATGTTAACACTATGTGCCAATTGCAATAGAGTGTATCAAAAGAAGTTGAAAGAAAAAAATAAAAGTATACTAGATATAACAGTTGACGCCGATGTAACTATATAGCCAACAAAAAAGGCACTTTCGTGCCCTTAGTGTTTTCTTCCCATCCCGTTGAGATATTGTATTTATGCTAGGTTACGCTTTTTACCGCCCAGTTGCCAACCCTGGTCTAGATAACTTTGTAGTGTATCTTTCTTTACTTTTTTCTCTAATCCGTCTTTGTTGATGCTGATATTACCAAAAACGGCGTTTGCTACATTGATTGCATGAGATTTTGTTTTCTTTTGTCCAGTCATTGTTATTGAACGTGCTTTTTTTTGTTCTTCACTCATAGGGCCTTTTGGTTTACCTTTAAGTGCTAAACTTTTTTTTAATTTTGTTTCATCTGAATCTTTATATCCCAATCTAGCCTGTCTCCACTTTTCCTTTGTTTCTTCTGATTTAGGTGCTCTTTGTAACGCTGCTTGTCTATTTTTTTCTTTGTGGTCTTTCGTCTGAGGTACCCCTTTGTTCCAGGCTTTGCGACCTTTCATTCTTTTACTATGATTTTCTGCATGTTCTATTCTATACTTTTCATACACCCTTGCAGTTATCTTTGTATGATATCTTTGCTGATATCTATTCTCTGCTTTCATTCCATTGAGCGCATATAGCATCTTACTTCTATCTTCACCCTCTGTCATTTTAATCAACAACCAATGACAAATAAAATGTTCTCTTGCGGTAAGATAGACTAAATTTTCTTTATCATTACTACCTCCCATTGATTGAGGTATAATATGGTGTAATTCAGTATAACCTCCAGTCATGCGTTGTTTAGCATTAGCGGTTATCTTGTAATATAGTTTAGAATATTTGTTTGTTAGCATAATAGTATTTATGCCAATACTTGACATTCCACTATTTTAACACAAAAAAAGCGCACCGAAGTGCGCCTTTGATTGCAGATTGCCCCGAAAGACAATCTGATGTACCCAATTTCACTGAAACGTTAAATTTTGTACGGCAATTTCCCCAACATAGTCAGCCGCATTACCGAATGATGACGCTGTATTGGTCAATTCTATATATCCGTAACGAGTCATAAATGACACGACTGGTTCGAATGTTGATGGATCAAGAACAACACCACTACTCATCAACGGGATGTAAGGGCAATAGAATGCCGCTGCATCTGTTTCTGAAGAACCTTTATAACCAACCAATACAGGTTGTGTATCAGGTGCATAGCTGTTTACGAATACACGCATAGCGCCATTTAATGTACCAACAAATTTAGTGTTAGTTGGAGCTTCAAATGTACCTTCTGTTGTACGAGCGAACGCTGAAGTAGTTGCAGATTGCAATACTGTCAATGAAGCTGGAGAAACAACAGCCCAGTTACCAGCACCACGACGGGTACGTTGAGCGATCAAGTTAGCAACACGATTGATAAGAACAGCTAGAGCAGCGTGTTCGTCACCAACGTATGTAGCTGTACCAGATACGGTAGCTTGGTTGAATGTGTACTCAGTTGTAGCTAGAGTAGCAAGAGACAATAGAATTTCCTGATCAATTTCAGCAGTAATTTCTTGTGCTAATGCTGCCATGATTTCTGCTTCAACGTCAATCCCGTGTTGAGATTGTGCGTCTTGAGCAGCTTCAAATGTCCAACGTGCTTGCAATTTACGTGACTTAGCTTCAACAGCTTGACGTAGAATTTGCACACTGATTTGCTTACCGCCATTGCCTTCTAAGGCAGCAGTATCATTACCAGTGTAATAGTTTGTTGATGTATCACCACTTGGTGTGCGTGAATATGCTTGAGCGATCAAGAATGGACTTAATGCTTCTTGACCAGCAGTAACGCTAGTTTGAGCAGCACTATTGTCTGTTAATGACTGAGCATAACGAACACGTAGAGTGTGGATTTGACCAACTGGTCCTGTCATTGGCTGAACGCCTACCAATTCGTTAGCGATAACGGTTGGCATGACACGACGGATAACTGGAAGAATCACACGGTTTAATGTAGCGATGTTACCAGCTGTTGTTGTACCGGCTGAAGATTCAGTAAGTAGTTGCTTTTTGGTGTTTTCTAAGATAACACCCATTGTTGAACGGCGAGTTCCTTTTAGACCTTCTAACAGGGCATCTTTGGTCTCGTTCCAACGGCCTTCTAATAATACTTTTGACATTTTATGTTCTCCTAAATTATGTCTTTTTTATAGCCCTGCCAGGCGTTTGATATCAATAACGTTATCACGTTGATCCATATCTACTTCTTGTGTTTTGGCAGATTTATCACCAGTAACTTCTTTAACACTTTCACGTAGAGTAGTCTTAGTAGACTTTCTCTCTGCTCCACTGTTTCAAACTGCTGGTAGATACTTGTCGAAAGTGGCTTGCAATTTTGGTGTTTGCACACTTTCTAGTAAGTCCTTCATTACAGTAGCCTTTTCTTCGTTTAATGGAGCAAGTAAATCGCTCATCATTTTTTCACGTTGATTAGACTCTTTAATAATACGAACTTCACGTTCCTTACTTTCAATCAATTTTTTAGATTGACCGATTACTTTGATAGATTCAGCTAATTGTTGGTCTTTCAATTGTAGAGAATTCATTAGTTTACGGGTTTCAGCCTTATCATTTAAATGAGTAACTGAGAACTCGCTTGCAAAACTTTCAAATATTCTACGTCCAAAATTGTTCTCACGAGCAACTTTGATATCTTCCTTCAACTGACCTAATTCACCCTTAAGATGTGATGTTACAACAGTGTTCAATCTTTTAGCAGATTCAGACACAAAACGTGCCTTTAATTTTTCTAATTGTTGACGACCTTCAGCAACCAACTTAACCTTAGCTTCAACTACAGCTTTTTTGTCTTGTGTAAATTCTTTAATTTCACGTGCCAATGCATGAACAATAAATTGCTCAAGTTTAGATTGACTTTCCATTTGTAGTTTGCGTTCGCTGCGTAATTCTTTGATTTCTTCGGCTAGTTTAGTAACCATGAAATTATTGAATTTAACCGCATTTTCACGCAATTGTTGTTTAGCTTGTACGCGGTCTTCGTTCATTGCTTGTCTTTCAGTCTGAAATTCGGAAATTTCTTCTGATAAACTTTCTGTAACCATTTTATCTAGGGCTTCTACCATCACGATTCTGTCATGTTCATAACGTTGTGCGAATTCTTCACGTAATTCAACACGTACTTGCTCACGTGCCTCATTCAACTTAGATTCCCAGGCTTCGTTTAGTTCACGGCCCACGTCCTCGTTGATAAGTCCACTTTCAAGTAATGGCTTGATAGCATCAAACATTTCTGTTTCCCCTTTTATTTAATTTTGAGATCATTGATGAGGCGCATTACTTCCCCTTTCAAATATTTCTCCACTTTCTTGTTGCCCTGAGCATCTTTTGCTATATCCAACATTCTATGACCATGACGTAAGTTCATCATGCCTTCATAAATTGCTTTGGGATAAGCCTGAGGTGCACTTGGTTGTGCAACAATATCCACAGTGACTATTTCAAAGTCACTTACTTTTCCGTTCATGTCGTCCACGTTACCGCTGCCACGACTTGAAACGCCGAGTTTGACACCACTCTCCAACATAGTAGCAACTAGTTGCCCCATTGGAGTTGGTAATATCTTTAACTTTCCAAACCCATTAGCACCGTCCATCCACATGCCTGTAATCATATGTGATACACGATCTAGGTTGATTTTTAAATCATCCGGGTGATCTACTTCACCCAACACCGAATGACCATCGGTAATCTGTTCGTTTAATGTTTGTACAGCAGATTCAATTTCGGAAACGGGGTAAATACGCTCGTTAGCATTCTTTACCCCGCCCTGAATGAAGATACCTTTCATATAAAGGTTCTTCTTATCGCCTTCACTTACGCTTTCAACTACCATGCTGGCACGGTCAAAAGTTAAGTGCTCCTTGAGATACAAAGCCATTGCTTCAAGATTCCTTTTATAGTTTACGTTTTACTGGCTTACGTGATTCAGCTACAGGGCTTTTGGTGTTCATACCACTAGCTTGTGACTTTGTTGGGGCAGGAGCCTTTTCTAAGTCAGCATTGTTTTGAGCCGGAGCATTTTTAAATGAGCCAGCACCTTTTACTTGTCCTTCGCCTTTTGAATAGAAGTTGCTAGCACCTTTAGGGCCTGTAGGAACTGCTTCACTAGCACCGCTGAACTTTACTGGACGACTGTCCATTCCAGCTTGTCCACTGTTTTGTAAACTTGTGCTTTTTGTATTTTGACCATTGTCACCATGAGTTACAGAAACTTTCTTCAAAGTAATTGCTTCCATCATAGCTGGTTCTTCTTCACCGGCCATTTCGTCATCAGCATCAGCCATTTCGTCATCAGCATCAGCCATTTCGTCATCAGCATCAGCCATTTCGTCATCATTGTTGCCCATGATTTCTTCAAATTCAGCCATCAATTGGTCTAGCTTATCTTCAATGCTTATTAAACGATCTTCAACTCCTTCTTCAGAGCCTTCTTCGTCGGCTTCAATATCAATGATATCGTCATCACCTTCGCCATCAAAGTCAATTTCTTCGTCTTCGTCTTCGGTCATGCCTTCTTCTTCGGCACTGATTTCGTCCATCATCTGCCCTACTTGACCTCCCATGCCTTCATCCATTTCGTCAGACATAATATCTTCATAGATTTCACGGCTTTTTTCAACTACGATATCGTGAAATAATGCACGGGCTTGTTCTTCGTTCTCATTAATAATCAAATCAATAAGTGTTTCAAATTTTTTGTGGTCCATTGTTTGTTTCTCCTAAGTAATGGCTTTGTGTATTGTACTTATGCTATACAATTAAAAAATGCTCAATAAGATAGCATTTTTTACATTTTTAGGAGAGATATAGAGAGTTGTACTCTATTGTGGTACTGCTTCTGGCTTTACGCCATATTGTTCATGTACTTTTTTGATGTATTTTGCTTTTTCAAACGATCTAACATCCAACATTTTTCTAAGTTTGCGTATCTGTCTTAGTGTTAGTTTTGTTTTGCGGCTTTCTTTCCACTTTGGTTTGCTGTTGTCCGCAGCAACATCTTGGTAGCCTTCTACGGCGGGATTGAACATTTCCATAAGTCTCATAGAATAGTATTTATCTTACATTGCATTACCAGTAGGTGCTGGCATTCCACCTGGGGTATTTCCAGCATCAGTTACAGGTCCTGCTACTTCTGGACCACTTTCTTCTCCCTCTTCAGGTGCGTTTTCAATGTTATCTGCTGTTTCTAAGTCACTATCTATATCACCTGCACTAACACCAATATTACGTAAGTCGCTACTTGCTACTTCAGTATCCGTATCTTTGCCGTTTTCTTCACGCCACATCTTTTCATTCTTGTTAATTTCTTCTTCACTTAATCCCAAGAATCGTTCTAATGCAAAGCGTTTACTAATATAAGGAAATGCTTCCATACTAGCAAATGTAGTTACCCTTGATGTGTCTAATTCACTTTGACGATAAGCTGCAAAATTTTGAGGTGGATTAAATTCTAATGTAAACAATCCACTATCAATATTGAAACCTCTCCAACGCAAGAATAACTTGAATTCGTCATCTAACTTATGGCTCAAATACTTTTGTAGTCGTTCGCAATATTGATTGAAACGAAACTCTTGTATCATTGCTGTTCCAACTCTACCGTCATTCATTGGAGTAGTATTATCATCAGGACCAGTTGGTAAGTATGAACTTGGTACACGTAGTCCACGTGCCAGACGATTATTGAAATATTTCAAGTCATCAATTTCACCAAGATTTTGACCACCAGGTAATACTTCAACACTACTTCCTCTACCGTCTGCGGTGACTGGAAAGAAGTAATCTTCATTCATACTCAATGGATTATATGTAGCATCAACAATAGCTGACCCACCGTGAACTGATGGTATACGTCTTTGATGTATCTCATTCTTAATACGTTCAACGAAAGCCATTGCCAAATGACTTGGCATGTTACCAACATCAATCTTAAACATTCTACGCTCAGGAGCCCGTTGTACACGATAGATAAGAACCGCATCTTCTAGCAATTCTTTTTGCTTATAGACTTTAAAGATGTTCTCCAGTATTGATTGACCAAACGGCCAAAATCTATCTAGTCCTTCAGTTAAACTTAAATGAACAATATGTTTAGCATCAATTGCACTTTCACTTTGTCCTAATGTAAAACGACTGCCAGTAGTATTGTAGGGCATAGCCGGTACTGTATAACCGCCTCCTGCTCCGCCGCCACCGGTACCACCCATACCAGTTGCCGGATTTGCAGCAAAATCTGTGTTTGTTTTAGTAGCTACAGTAAGATTCTGTAAATTGATGTTAATGTCTTTAATAACATATTGTTCAGGCTTCTTACCTTCGCTTTCGTTAACAATAACTTTAATAACTTTAGTGTTATCAATCCAATATAGTTTAAAGTTTTCTGGATCTCTTACAAATACTTGATCGCCATACTTTATTGTATTACGAAAGATTTTAAATGTTCGTGTTCCAAATTCGTTTAGTTTACACCATTGTTGTAATTGTGTTTTAAGTAATTCTACTTCATGCGGTGTTGGATCTTGTGCAAATGCTAGATTGAATGGGGTATCGTTATGTTCGTTTTTCTGTGTACTGAATTCTGAAATAATGTCTAAACATGCGTTAATTTCAGCATCAACATCCATCATTTCATATTGATTATATCGTTCAATGCGATTTGGATGCCCTGTATAGACTTCTGGAAGTCTACTCATGTAGTTTTTATAGCCCATTTCATGATTATTCCAACCACCAGTTGATGAACCATTTTGTCCTGGGCTACCGTTCCATGCGCCAGTATTGCTATTTCCGCCACCAATTGGGCTAGAGATACCACTTTTATTCGTAAAACGTTTTTTGTAGGTCATAATATTATCTAGTATTTAGTATTAAGCCATAGCTTTTACTAATTTGTCAGAGTAAGTATTTCCCCTATCTAATCTATCAATCATGTCATCCAATTTACCTGCAAGCATTTCCATAATTTCTGTATTCATTGAATAAATTTCTTTGATTGTGTTACTTGTAGATGATGACGATGATCCTGCTATTTCAGTAGATGCAGTAGTTTTGCCTAATTGTTCCAAAATACTATTAGGACTCAATGGAGTAATAATTTCATTACCGTGCAATGTTGCAGGGAAGCCAGATGATGGTCCGTCTACTACACCACCTCTTGCTGCTGATATTGCTTTGTCACCCAAAGATGCATACTCTTGGGCTTTTTTTAATTGTATTCCCAAATGTGATTTTGAATCATCAAACTCAGATGCCTTATGACCTAATCCCGCTATAGTATTCAATGTATATTTTAAAGCAGAATCTTGATCTTTCATTGAATTCAAGTCTTTTAATGCGGTCTCTTTTCCGCGAGTAGCAAATATATACCCAACTGCCGCTTGAGAGGCTGTTTTAAAATCACTGGAAACTAAATCAGGGTTGCCTACTAGGTCTTTTCCAATTAGTTTACCTACTTTTTGATATACTTCTCTTCCAGTCATTTGAACTAATCCACGACCTCTATATTTGTAACCATCTCCTGCTTCTTTGTTAGTACTTAAACCACCGTATACCATATCAAAGAATGATTCATCTCCTTTAGCCCATGCTGACTTTAGATATTCAGCAGTTACCCCAGTATCTTCCATTCCTAATTGTTTAGCAACACGCCCTGCCGATTTTACTTTGCCATCAGCATCGACACTTTTACCTTTAAGCTGAGGGAATGTACCGTGTATGTAATCAATACCTCTTTTTGCTAGAGTTTGTAAGTATTCTCCTGCACCTGATTCTTTTCTATTTGGATCTAAATTTGATTCTTTAGCAGAAGTCATCACTAAGGCTTTTAATGACATTGGGTTAGTAATTCCTAATCCCATAGCAGCCTCTGCAAATTCTTTTGCACGACCAGTTAAGTCACTTGCATTTGGTTTTTCTTTTCTTGGTCCAGATGTACTAGGTATATCTAAAGGCGGGCGTTGAGGAGGAGCCGATGGACCAGGAAGAGAAGCAGTCGGTGCTGCCATATCGTTAAACGATGCCCCACCTTGCCCTCCTCTACCGCTTCCTCCCTGAACTGCCGGTGCTGCTGGTCCCGCCGCATTAGGAACACTCAGGTTCATGCGTTGCATTGGTGCTGCTGCCGGTGCTGCTGCCGGTGCTGCTGCCGGTGCTGC
>Ga0214919_10002559_pt1 | contig 28486 bp, 35 predicted proteins | sample LL1503_MetaG_FD_177994 | JGI IMG/M metagenome (GOLD analysis project Ga0214919, IMG submission 177994) | Freshwater microbial communities from Lake Lanier, Atlanta, Georgia, United States - LL-1503 | ecosystem: Environmental > Aquatic > Freshwater > Lake | place: USA: Georgia | collected... | reverse complement strand
TCTGAAAAAAAACTTGAAATAGAACAATTATTAATTAAGGAAATGCAAATTCAACTATTAATTAAGGAAATACAAGTTAAAATGTCATGTATGAGAGAAAATAGACTTATAGTGATGACTCAATATTTAAAAGGACACTCTTTGCGTAATCATCTTTACGAAAGAGATAAAAGAACTAAAAAAATAAATTTAAGATTTAAATTTATTGAAAATGAATTATGGCAAATTTTATTTCAAATATATTCAACATTAGCAATGCTCGGAAAAGATTTTACACATTATGATTTAAGGATAGATAATGTTATTATTTATGAGCCAATAAAAAAAAAATATATTACATACCATTATAAAATTTCAGAAGAAAAAGAAATTTCGTTTCACTGTCCTTTTATGGCAAAAATAATAGACTTTGGTCGTTCTTTTGTTAGTGGTGTTAGCGAAGAAATTTATAAAGATGTTAGAGAAGAACCGCGTTGTAAAAATTTTGTTCGGGTATCTAATAGGCATGATAGCGATGATGATGAATCCAAAGAAACTAACACACCTGGGTGGAATGAAGGATATAGGAATTTATATAGAAGTGTAGATTTAGATGCGTGGTCATTAACACATAATATAACGCATGATTTAAAATTGTTAGATGAAATAGATATATTAACAAACGATAACCCGCATATTTTGGTTGTAAAAGAAAACAATCGTAAAGTTGAGGGTCTTCCTAGTAAAGTTGAGGGTCTTCCTAGTTATTTGTTAAATATATTAGAAATCCTTAATTATAACAAACAAAATTATCCAAGAGATTTAAATCCAGAAAATAGAAAGTTTGCCCCCGAAAATATTTTAGAAGGTTACCATAAAGACCCTAAGGAAATTAATAATATATTTGATGTATTTGAAGCATTAAAAGAGAATATTCCTGAATTTAAAGAGTATGATATCAAAGACAAAATGGGTGACTTATATATAGATTTAACAACAACAAAGGATAAAATGAGGTGGGTCTCAGTTGAAGATGACTTACATCATTATAATGATGCATTAGAGGGACCAGAAAATATAGAGGATGAGGAAGAATTAGAATACCACGATGCATTAGAGGGCTCAGATTAAACTTCGTTAATCATAAAAGAGTAAAAATAGATGGATGCAATCAAGTTAATAATATTGCTATTTGTATCTACTGTGCAATAATATGAGCTTAAAACGCATGCTAAAACCATTATAAAAATACTATAAAACATAAAGGATTTAAATCCAATTTCCTGAATATATTTTTTTTGAAATAAAAATATATCATTTTTCAACCAATAATTATTTACTAAAAAATAAAAAAGAACATTGTATAAAATTTGTATTACGACAGCCAACAAAATAAATAAAATTATTCTGAAATCTTTGAATAAATATTTGTATAAAAATCTAGCAAGAATTATGATAAGAAGTAAGGTGGTTATATCAAAAAAAAGAGCAGTCAATTGAAATTGTTTATACCATTCTCTTAATTGAGTAGATACAAAAAATTCGTAAACACATAAAAAAATAATACATAATTCGGCATTTAAACAACCATTCACCAAGGGCAAATAGTCATTCGTATTTTCAATTTTTGAAATATCACTAAATGCCATTATATTATAACAAATTATAAATTTTACGATTTGTGCGTTTTTTGCGTTTTGTGTTTATACGTTTTGTGAGTTTACCTGCTTCCGGTTTTTCTATTTCATTTAATTCGTGTACAATTGTTAATATACTTTTATGCTTTTCCAAGATAACGTCAATATCTCTTTCCAATGGTTTTTCAATTGGAACTGTCAATGGTCTTCCAATGTCGCCTCTTGTAAAAGGATTAATAATACAAAGCGAAGTTCGTAACAAAATGATTTCGTCTGGTGAGATATCGGAACATATCCAAAAATAATCTCGGGAATATTCGCCAATTAGTCTCACAAATCCCATATTGGCATAAAAATCTTGGGCCTGTGGATTACTAACTGTAGTTAGCGTAATACAATAACGTTTATCCGGAAAAGCACCGATTCGTTTTTCTTTTATATAAAGATTGAATGTTAAATATTTTAATACATTTATCATACATTTGCCAATTCCTCTGTAAACATCTTTGTTTGTACAAAATCCTATGATTTCTATGATAGGTTCGTCGCGATTTGAAAAAGAGCCTATAATAACGCCAAGTGGTTCTTCCTCCAAAAAAGTGACAAACCCGAAATTCCATGTTGCATGTTTTGTTTCACCTTTAATTAATTGAAACATGTCGTCTTTGCAAAAATTATCCTTATTGAGCAATTTTATAAAATTGTGTTTAGAGTCGGTAGTAACTCCACCGAGACCAGATGTGATATATGTTCTTATTGGTATACGCGGTATTTCATCAAAATAAAATACATGATTCATATATTAAGGCGATATTCTATTTCCAATTGCGACTCTAAAAATTCATTTCGTTCTTCCACTTTAAGCAGACCCCATAAAAGATTATTTGTTTGTTTTATGCACTCTGCGAATTGTCTTCTTAAAAATTTTCTGTAAAGTTTAATATTCAAATTGATAGAATAATTTCTAGAAAGAATATCGTGAAATCTTCGCCGATACCCAAATATGGTTGCTTGACCTTCATTCATATAACCTATTAAATCATTGTACAGCCAGTTATGGTCTGCTTGTTCCTCGTATACAAATGTGTCGTGCCATCTATTATAATATAAGGTTTGAACCATATTTTTACTTGATACATAGTTTTGAACATCTTCCATTAGTTTTAAGGATTGTGGGCTATAAGTATACGAAATAATATGATTTTTTATTTCTTCTGGTAACAACTGTAAAAACCCCCATATTTGTTTCAGTTCCATTAGTATTTATTTTTAAATTATTTAAATGTTTTCATAATTAGTATTTATGGAAATTAAACTAAACTCATTTTATGAAAATAATAATGTCCCGAATATCATATTTTACGGAGAAAATGGTGCCGGGAAAAAAACAATTTTACGTAATTTTATTGAAACTATATTTAGTGAAAACAAAGACATAATGAAAGATTATGTTATGTATGTAAATTGTTCGCATGGAAAAGGGATTAAATTTGTAAGAGAAGAATTGAAATGTTTTGCAAAAACACATGTAAATACGTTCAATGGAAAAATATTCAAAATTATTGTCTTGTTAAATGCAGATAAACTTTCGTTTGATGCTCAAAGTGCAATAAGGAGATGTATAGAATTATTTAGTGGAAATACACGTTTTTTTATAGTGGTGGAAGATAAATCAAAATTGATGAAACCCATCCTCTCGCGCTTTTGCGAAATTTACGTCCAAAGAGAGGAGACGGCAAGATGTTTGCTTGAATCTTATAAAAATTCACGTTATGAATGTTTAAAAAAAGAAATGAAAGAAATAAATTCACAATCAGATTTTTCTCAAGTTTCTGAAAAAATGTATAACAAAGGAATCTCTTGTTTAGATATTATGAATTATATTGAAAAAAAGAACATTGATAATAAGTATGAAATATTATTTTTTTTTAATAAAATAAAAAGAGATATCCGAAGTGAAAAATTTTTGATAATGTTTTTATTACAAGTTTTAAGTTCAAAAGTGGAGTTAAAAAATGTATTTATTTATTAATGGACGATTTTAATGTAAATGGTTTACAAGAATCAAAAAATGAATGGAGTGCCAGACTCGTTAATATTTTAACACCTTTTGTTATTGAGGGAATAAAATCAATGTTTACAGAATCTCATAAATTATGCATAAATAATGGCGAAGAAGAAAAATATTTAATGACTTTTCAAAATTTTTTATCCAGAACGCCCAAATGGAATGCCAATATTATTGAAGATGAGCGAAAACGGATTATTCAAAGAAGTAATTGCACCTATTTAGAAGACTTAATTACATGTGTACATATAATACAATTAAAATTATTGACTGCGGTTCGTGTTGGAAATAAACAAAAAAAAATAAATATAAGTATTCCTAAACTAGACGATTTTATTCATAAAATATATATTAACACATGTAGGAAATTATATTCTCATGTTTATCTTTTTGAATTAAAAATTCCTCCTCTACAAGTCCAAAAACACAATCGCGAGTTGGAAATTATTGTACAAGATAATATTTTGAATACTATCAGGGAAAGTATACCGGTGGAAACTATTTTACGCGCTTATTTGGACGAAAGCATTGAAGAAGAGATAGAAGAAGAAATTGTAGAAAAAGAAATCAAGCAAATACAACCAAGAACCGTCAATAAAAGTCGGAAAAGAAGAATACATGAGGGTGGCAGTGAACCTGCGCCTGAACCCGAAATTAAACTTTCTGGAATAGATGACCCAATTGACAATGAAATTAAAGCATTGAAAGAATTTGTAAAAGAACCAACTCCAGTTTACACACCGCCTCCTGAAATTGCAAGACCTCCTAGCCCTGTTCCCGCATTACAGACCCTTTCTTTTAATGATATTGGCAAAGCAAGGGATGAAAATAATAAAGACACAGAAATAAATGTATCCAAGGATGTAACCAAGGACGGGTTAAAGGATTTTAATTTTTCAGATGATTCGGATAAAATTAAAATTTTTGATGACGTGCCTATCTCTTTAAACATTGAATCTTTATCTGATTCTTTATTAGGAGATATAACTGTTCTTTAAGGATTGAAAATCATCCAAAATTGATATAGACAATTCATAATTTCATTTTTACGCTTTGGTGTTTTGGCCACCTTCATTTATATAGAAAGTGAAAATAAAAATTGTTTGTTGAAATTATTTAAATACTTTATTTTAAATAATTTATGACAATATGCCTCAATATGATTGTAAAAAACGAGTCGGAAAACATCATTCCGACGTTGAATAACTTGTGGTCCTATATTCGTTTTGATTATTGGGTTATATGTGATACGGGTTCAACCGATAATACAAAGGAATTAATTGCCACCTTTTTCAAAAAAAAAGGCGTACTTGGCGAGTTACATGATGATAAATGGGAAGATTTTGGCCATAATCGCAGCAAAGCTCTTGAAAGGGCATACAATAAAACTGATTATTTGCTCATTTTTGACGCAGATGATAAGATTGAAGGTAATTTTGTCGTGCCAAAACTTGAAGCCGATAAATACATGTTAACTTTTGGAACACAGGTAAAATATGCACGCCCATTGCTAGTGAACAACCGTAAAAAATGGCGTTTCGTGGGAGTGTTACATGAATATTTGGACTCTTTGGAACCGCACACAACTGCGACGTATGATGGGGATTATTATATTGTTTCCGGAAGAACTGGTGGAGATCGCAATAAAAATGTAAATAAATATTACGACGACGCGGTCATCTTGATGAATGCTTTTTTTAAAGAAATGGCTACCGGAGATAAAAACTTGGCTGCCCGGTATGCGTTTTATTGTGCGCAAAGTTTCCGAGATACAGGTAAAAATCAAGAGGAAAGCATAGAATGGTATAAAAAAGTCTTGGACTTGAATAATTGGACCCAGGAAAAATACTTTTCATGTATCCAATTGGGAATACTGCTTTTTTCATTAAAACGAAACGAGGAAGCTCTCTTTTATTTATTGCGCGCTATCCATTATGACAGCGAAAGAATTGAAGGTGTTGCAATGGCAATGAATTATTATTTTAAAACAAAGAACTTTTTGTTGGTCAACTTGTTGTATCAAAAGTATAAAAATTACAAAATGGGTGAAAATAAATTATTTTTGTATAATGACATATATCGTCATTTAGATATGGAATACTATAATAGCGCATCTGCATTGCATTTAGATAAAGAAGGTGGTCTAGAATGTTGTAAAAAAATAATGCTTCATTTTCCCGAATCTACCAAATATACACGAGAAGCTTTTTTGAATTTGAAATATTATGATTTAGTAGATGACCCTGAATTATTTTTCAAGTGCAATGAATATTTGGAAACACAAAAGAATGAAAAAAATATTGAACCCTTGTTTGAAGTTTGGTATGCATTGTTTGAAAAAGTAAAGCCGTCTCTTACAGCAATGAATTCAAGAGTGGTAGAGGGAATCCGAAATAATATATTGTTAAATGATGATAAACCTGAAATATTTTTATCCTGTCTTTTTGATGGCGGCGAGGCATTTAAGAGTACAATTAATTCCATGTTAAATACATGGGAGGATATTGAGAAGGTAGATTATTGGTTTTGTGTCATGAAAGAAGATAAAGCTATAAGGAAGAAATACAAATGGTTGAAATATGCAGAAGGAAATATGGATACCATTCTAGCCAAAATACAGACACTAAAACCAAAATATTGGATTCATGTTGAGAATGGCATTTTTCATACGCGAACAAATTATGTGAGAACAATAGAAAATGCACAAGTGAAGTGGAACCGGAATCGCGCAAAAACAATCAAGGATTATACAATTAAGAATTATATGAATCTAACGGAAGAATATATTGATTCTTCTGAAATGTCTTCGCAACCCAACTTTGCTTTTTCGGTAAATCATGTTGTTGGGGCGACGGCAACAATTTTTGATGATTTTGTAAAAACATGGAATAAGCCCACAAAATATGTAAATAAAATATCTTATGAATGTATATGAAAAGTAGAAAATTAAGGGGAGGATGGCCCAGAATGTTTACACCAAGACTGAATGAAATTAGAAAATTGCAAGTAAATGTGAAAGAATTGCAAGGAAAGGTGGAAGAATTAGAAAACCGTATTAAACTTATCTCACAGAGAGACGTGTCTTCAATTAAAAATACAGTGGTTTCGTCAAACAATAGTAATAGTGGATTCTCAAATAGACTGGGAAGGGTTGATGATTTCATGGATGTCACCCATATCCAAACACCCCCTAACCAAATACCATTTACTAGAGGTAGATTTAATGAACCGTGGGAGTTAATACGTTAAAATTATCTTTTTATTAAAAAACATAATTTCATGAAATCTATTCTTACTTATGCATTCTGGTTAACTGTTGTATTTTTCATCCTACGAGTTGTTCTTTTTAAGTTTACAAAATCAAAAGAAAAGGAGATGAAGGAAATATTAAGCGATTCATGTGTTGTCTTTATTTCTTGCTATATTGTTGAATTTTTGAGTAAACGTATAGGGTTTCGCGGTATTGAATCGGGGACAGATTTAGGAAATAAAGCAACGCTTGTTTTTACGGATAGTGCTGGGTTTTAAAAATATTACTATTATAATGAAGAGTGTCAGAAGAAAAGGAAGAAAAGGAGGCACCAAAAAAATTGGTTCAACAGAAATAAATAAATGTAATCATTTCTGTAACAATATATACCCCGAAATATATAAAAAAAAATACATGAAAATGTGGAGCGAAACGCCAGAACTTAAAAATCTCAATAAAACAGAAAAAGAAATACTCGACAACTTTAATGCACTTAACGTATCAGATTCTTGTAATAATATATACTGTAGTCCCAAATGCAAACACATTAGAAAAGGACTTCCACTTAGGCATGTATGTCCTGCCTGCAAATTACAATTTAAAAAACTTGAAAAAATGGGAGCAATTACCTTTTGCCGTTACGATAAATTCATTGAATGACTGTTATTGGTGGTTTTATCTGTGGTTCCTTACCATAGTATTTTTGTAGGATTACTCACCATTTTGTTTTTCTTACATTGATTTTTTGGCCTTGGCCTCGCTTTTTGGTATTGTTGGGGTCATACTTTTCTTCCTCGTCATCTGATTTAATATTCTTGGAAATTTCCCAGAATTCTTTAGAACCCAATTTAAAATCATTGTGATTCTCCGCCTTGTACCAAAATACCTGGTCTGTCAATTTGTTAGATTTCACATTATTGTTTATCACTAAACATTCGTAATTTTCCGTGCATTGGTCCATGATTTGACAAAAACTTTCAAATGTGGGAAACATTCCGGCATAATTCTCATATATTCTTTTACGATTGGCAATATAAGGTTCTCGTAAAATAAATACATAATCAATATTTGTTCGGAGGGTGGGTGGGACGCCCAGAGGGTATTGCATGGTGATGATGAGCATTACTTTATAATGTCTGCCGTTCATGAAAAGCAACCGCATCATTTTATCACGAGTCCATGTGGCATCATATAAACAATCATCAAGGATGACAAAGGTACGCGGGTCAATGGTTGACCTTTTATAAGACTCTATTTCTTTCTTAATTTGTTTTAGTACACTGCGTTGTCTCTTTAAAATATTTTCAATAATTGCTGTATTGTATTCATTGTGGATAAATAACTTGGGTACCATCTTTCCATAAAAACCATTTCCTTCTTCCGTCCCGGCCACCACAGAGCCAATTGGTATATCTTGATGATAATATAACAAATCTTTGACTAAAAAAGATTTACCTGTGTCACGGCGCCCAATAAGCACTACCACCGGTCCTTTACTCTCGTTTGGTTTGAAACTAATGGATTTCATATCAAACTTTTTCAACTCTAAAGTCATATAACATATAAAAATATTTTGATTCATTTAAACGAACGTATTCAAATAATTTATATTTTCATAATTTATGGAGTATATAATTTCAGGTCACTCTGGATTAATAAGTGAAAGAAATCCCGAAATAGAAGTCCCTCCAAATATAACTATTGTTTTTTATGCAGCTGCTAATAGCACATGCGATATTATAAATAGAGAAGATTTGCAAAATGCTGTAAAATTTATGAGGGAGGATGATGCATACGAAAGGATATCCGGAGGAAATATTGTTTCAAATTATGAAATAGAGTTTGATGGGAGTGAAAATATCGGGGCATTTGACATTGGATTAAATTCAATTATAGATTATAAAGGAACATGTGAGCTTGAATCTATTTTAAATTTTTTTTCTAGTCATGGAGAAGTAATATTATATGCAATTTTTTGTAGAGGGAAAATAGATACTTTTGATGAACTTGTATCAGATAATTTTGCTTGCATACATGAGCAACAAGACCAACAAGGTCTTCAACAAGGTCTTCAAGGTGTCCAACAATACCAATTGGATCCAGATGCCTGGCTAGACGACTTGATGGGGTATGCGAATGGCCGAAAAGCAAAGTCAAAACGAAAATCAAATAGCAAGTTAAAACGAAAATCAAATAGCAAGTTAAAACGAAAATCAAATAGCAAGTCAAAACGAAAATCAAATAGCAAGTTAAAACGAAAATCAAATAGCAAGTCAAAACGAAAATCAAAGCGCGTATAACTAGAAATAAAAATATATAGATTAGAGTGTATTTGCATACTTTAAATAATTTATATATATATGGACCCCGATCTTGCTGTTCAAAGAGACCAATTTAATAAATTGTTTGTGAAAACATATAAAATGTTAGCCCTGTTTACTGGCTCACACGTAGAAGTAACAAGTAGCGAATTGAATAATAGCATAGGAGATCCTTCTGAAATAAATTATATAAAAGAGGTAAAATCGCTTTTGGACAGGGGTTTGAAGGAAATTAAAGAATTCAAATTTACTTTGGAAAACATAGATGATGAAAAAATCGTATTTTTAGATGACCATCATACATATCCTGAATTTTTTAATATGTTAACTCCTGAAAATCAAGCAAAGATTCCGGAGTTTGAACGAAGTATTTCAAAGTTTAACGAAACTTATAAAATGATAAATGAATTAATGAAATTAAATGGGTTAGGTAAAAACAAACGTAGGTCTAAACGAAGACTTAAACGTAAAAAGAGGAAAACGATATCACTTTAAAAATTCAATAAGTTCAGAATAAAAAATTAAAAATATATATCTCAATAAATGAAAATTGTTGACTACGAAAAACGAAAAAACAAGGAATTGTTCAAGAAATTCAAGGAATTAAAAAAGTTGAATATTCAAGAAGTACAAAACTATATACCTATATATAAGGAATTTTTTAACTTCAAAGAGAACCAAAACATTAACCTAAACCATAAATATTTTATTACTCATATTGAAGATGAAACGGCAATGGATTCAAGTAATGACGTTGAATTTGCTGAAAAAATATTTTCTATACGGGTGTCAGACGGAAAAGAAACAAAAAAAACCAAAACATTTTTGAAATTAATTCCTGTGATTGAAGCATCCAAGTTTTTAGTAGGAAAATATAAATTAACGGATGAAGATTTTTATAAATTACCAAGTGTGGAAGAAAAAGGGCATGCAAATTTTTATGATATTAATAATATCTCATATATTGATAGTCTTTTTTCATTTTTATCAAGTCAATTATTACACCAGTATCATTTTGTAAATGCATTGGATTATTACGGGTCTTTTTTATCATTAATAAAAGATTTCAAATTGAATATCGGCGAAGATATTGAATATTATGCAGAATCTGATTTTTTTATGAAAAATAAAAACAAATTATTCAAAATGGATGATAAGCCCTTGTTAAATATTGAAGATGTAGACGCAACTATTGATTTTGATGATTTAAATGAAATACAACTATCTGAAAATGAGATAATTTCAACCGAATTGGTTGAACATGAATTAACTGAACCCGAAGACGAACCCGAGGTTGAAGCCGAAGTAACTGAACCAGAAACCGAGATAGAGAGACAAGAGGTTTTTTCAGACAGCTCATGTTCCTCAAGGTCATCGCATACCGGCTCGGGGTCGGGGTCGGGGTCGGAGCATGATTCTGAATCAGCTTATTCAAGCGAGTTTTCTTTTTGTGAAAATATAAATGTTACTTTTGATAAATATATTGTTCAAATAACATGTCTTGAACATTGCGAAGATACACTAGATAATCTTATTACAAATAAAAAAATTACTAGCGAAGATGAATGGTTTGCTTGTTTTTTTCAAATAATCATGTCATTAATTGTATTTCAAGATGTATTTGAATTTACACACAATGACCTTCATACAAATAATATAATGTTTATTCCTACCAAGGAAAAGTATTTGAATTATTGTTACAAAGGTATATATTACAAGGTTCCTACATATGGAAGAATATTTAAAATAATTGATTTTGGAAGGAGTATTTACAAAGTTAATGGCAAAATATTTTGCAGTAACAGCTTCCAACCAAGCGGAGATGCTGCAACACAGTATAATACGGAACCTTATATGAATCCAAATAAAAGACGCATAGACCCCAATTATAGTTTTGATATATGTCGGTTGGCATGTTCTATGTGGGATAATTTTTTCCCAAGTAAATTCAAAAATGTTGCAAAATTGGTAGATGAGTGGTGCAGTGATGATAATGGACTAAATGTTTTGTATAAGAAAAATGGAGAAGAAAGATATCCCAATTTTAAATTATACAAAATGATTGCAAGAACGGTGCATAACCATACACCACACAATCAATTAAAACGCCCCGAGTTTTCTAAATACAAAAGTAAAAAAACAGAAAATGCAATCAATCTTGATATAAAAATTTAAATTTAATATTGGTGCTATAAAATTTAAATTTAAGAAATTTTCTTGGTAGGGATATCAGCACTCACTATATAGATAGAATTTTCCGTCACTATAATGAAGTCGTTTTCACTTTTATAAAATTTTGCAATAGGACTCGTATATTCATCCGAACTTTTCACCAATAATTTATCCCCATTTTCACGCACACCAATCAATGCCTTCTTTTCCAAGGAAGAAAGCCAATAATCAAATAAAACGGGCTTGTCTTCTGATATAGATAATTTTGTAATATGTTGCAAAGTTGCAATGGCTGGTGTTCTCTTATCTGTCATAATATTAACGTTTAGTAAATCTTTATATTATTTTAACGAATTAAATATTTACACAAATAACCTTTTTCCTCACTTTTTTTGTTTTTTCCTTTATTACTACAACATCATTCTGCAAAATATTCTGATATTCTTCCTTGAAGATTATTTTCAGGAAAGAATAAATATGCCTTAAAATCTTCTCGCTGCACTTTCCTACAATTAATATACTACCGGTGCGAAATACCATGAAAGATACGCTTATCAAATTTTCGCCTATATTCTGTCCGGTTAATGTCTCTATAATGGCATCGTCTTCGCAAGTAATAAGATTACTTGGATAATAGTATTTACATTGTATCCCAGGATAAGAACAGGAATCGTAAATACACTCTATATTATATTTGTCTTTGAAAATGCGATAAAGAGTTTCGCGGTTAATGTAGAACCCTACGGAGAAATTGGAGTTGATTAGGATAGTTTCACTCACTTCATTGCATTGCAGGTCCTGAAACTCTTGCAGAGGAAGCAAAAGTTCGCTGATTTTCTCCAATACATATGTATAAATGGCATCGTTTTGTATTCCCGGTATTTCCAACTTACCAGTATTGAAAATTTTTACATGTATCTCACGAAACAATCCTTCAAATTTGATTCGCATAATCATCACAAAACAATTGTAAAAGGCGCTCTTCTTTTTTGAGTGGTAGCTTAAAATATCTTTCTTGGAAATACCTATACTTACCTTACGTATGTCCTTGAACTTGATTCTTCCTTCTGGATTGTCTAGGTGCGTTATAACCTGTTGGTCTACACATTCATAATCTTTTATCTTTTTCTCAATTTCTTCCAATTCGGACGAGTTCTCGGACACAAGCTTGATTTGCTTTTTTATGATACCTTCTTCTGCTTTCCAATAAGGAATGATTGCGATATCCCAAAAAACCCTCTTGATATCTATCGCGTGATTTAAAAACCCTATCTTGGATTTTGTGGATATATAAATATCAGAGGGCTCTGGCATATCATCCGACGTTTTGATAGTTTCTTCTACAGCGATGCTCTTCCCTCCTTTCATGAAATTTTCCCATTCGTCGTCAATGTCAAACATTCTTTAATATAAAACGGAATATATTTAAGTAGTTTAATATAAATAATCTTTCAATTTTTATTTATGTGAGTAATTTTTCTATTATTTTAAATTGTCTATTGACGCCTTTTATTTTATCAGTGTGCAAAGTTTGTCGGTGATGAGAGTACCCCCATGCCCCAGGATATTCTCTTGTTAACGCATCATTAAAGCCGCTTAGAATTATTTTCAAATCTGTTTTAGTTAGTAATTTTTTGAAATCGTGAACAAACCCCTCTCTGTATTCAAATTCTCTCTGGTCATAGTAAATAAATTTTCCCATATTTGTTATCATAAAGTATACAGGCTGGCTAGTATAATGGACCAAATATTCCCCATTCTCTATACCTTTTGCTATTTCTTTGAATAACCATAATCTATTATAAGGAGAGGCCGGGCTATCTTTCATTGCATTATTTATAAAACTGTGATATTCTCCCGCGACTTCTTCTGGAATATCTACTCTTTCCAATAATTGAATTTTTGTTTCATTATTCTTTACTATTTTATCTTTTTCTTCCAATTCTTTTTTCATGGTTTGAATTGTTTCGTCATTTTCTTTCAATTCCTTTTTCAATGTTTGTATTGTTTCATTTTTCTTTTTTAACCCTTCACTCTTTTTTGTTACTATCTTTTGAATTTGTAAAATTTCCTTCTCCAACTTTTGAATCCTTGTATCCTTTTCTTTTATTTCTTCCTCCATTTCCTTTATCATCTTTTCCGTTCGTAAAGCTATATACTCAATTTCAATTAGTTCTTGTTCCAATTCAAATTGAGTTTTACAAGTATTTAATCTAACAGTTTGTATTGGTGGGTCAAAGTCAAAATCTAGCAGCATTATAGACAAATTATGAGATATTTTTAAATCTTTACACAACCTTTACACTGATATAAGTATTTTTTTCATACCTTCAATAAAATAATTGACTAAATAATTTGTCTTTATTTCATTAGAATGAATGATATTCTCTATAAAATCTAAAAATTCAGATGTAATATATTCTTTATGTTCTATAATTAAAAAATTAAAAAACTCTTTTATAATATTTTTCTTATCAATATTATAATTAATTGTAATTTCGTTTATTTTATGATTAATTTCTTTTTCACTAGATTGTTTTATAATATTTAATAACATTTCCCATAAATCATTATTAATTACACCACATTCATCTTGATTTGATTGCAAAAAATTTACCATACTCCTTATATCGGATTTGTAAAAATGTTGAATCTGATAAATTTTTTCTTTTGACACTTTAATTTTTTCCTTTTTTACAATGTTTTCCAAAAAATAAATAACTTGTTGCTTAGGAAGTTCATTGACCCTTAATCTTAAAAACTCATTTTGAAGATTTTCATCTATTTTACTTATATAATTACATATCAAACAAAATCTTACATTATTATTATAATTTTGCATTAAATGACGCAATGCTTGTTGTGCCACCTTTGTCATATAATCCACCTCATCTAAAATAACAAATTTCATTCCTTTATTAAACATGTTTTTGGAATTTATAAATTGTTGTATCTGATTCCGTATGATATCTATACCTCTTTCATCAGACGCATTTAAATGAATAATTAATTCTTTGTTCACTTGTTCATATTTTTTTTGATATGCATTCAAAAGATTAATAATAGTGGTCGTCTTACCTGTCCCAGGCGGCCCATAAAAAAGAATGTTGGGAAAATAATTTTTTTTTATTATGTTATATATAATATTTTTATTTGTATCAGACAATACAACATTATCTAAATTATTTGGACGATATTTTTCTACCCAAGGGATTGTTGACATATTGATATTTTTCTTTTTTATTTAAATTACTTTTTATATATATTTAGTTAAAAGTATTTTAAAAACAATATAAACTTCTATTTATATAATATTTTATGACTGACATAGAACCAAAAAAAAGAGGAAGAAAATCTAAAAATGAAATAAAACCTGATGTGGAAAAAGAAGTTCCCAAGAAACGCGGAAGAAAGCCAAAGGGGGGGAAAATAATTACCAAAATAACTTGTCCTACTGTTCACGAAAATAAATTGCCAAATATTATTGTCCACTTGAAATGTTCGGTTGAAGATTTGACAGAAATGAATGAATTTTTGGATACTTTTCATTTTACAAATAAAAAAGAACTAGAGTACGAAGAAATTGAAAATATTGAAGTAAAAAATACAGCTATGCAGATGTCAGACCCGGTTAATGATATTGATAATAAGATAATATGGAAAAAAATAAAACAATTAAAACACACTTTACGCAATAATGATGTTTATGAAAAAAAATCGGCATGTTTTTGGTGTACTTTTGCATTTTCAAATCCAATCATTTATATACCCAAATTTTTTCACAAAGGTGCGTATGAATCATATGGATGTTTTTGTTCCCCGGAATGCGGAGCAGCTTATCTCATGTCTGAAAATATAGATAATAGTACAAAATTTGAAAGATATTATTTAATGAATAATGTTTATGGAAAAATATATAATTATACAAAAAATATAAAACCTGCTCCATCGCCTTATTATCTTCTTGATAAATATTTTGGAAATTTAACAATTGAAGAATATAGAAATTTATATAAATCAAACAAGCTGTTTGTCATTACTGAGAAGCCGCTTTCGCGTTCACTTCCCGAATTACATGAAGACAATGACGAATTTATATTAAATACCAAATTGATACCTTCTTCCAATATTAAACAAAGATATGGTAATATTTTAGGTAAAAAATAAAAATATAAACACCATTCCCATCTAATTTTTTAAAATATTAAACACATTCTAATATAATATAAATGTACGCAAAGAAAGTCAAGGATTATTTACACCTTTTAACATTTCAAACGCCGGTTTTTATATAGAGCAAATTATATAAAAATTATTTGTAATTCTTCTTTACTTTTCTTGTTACTTGATTCGTTACCAAATAGATTGAGTTAATTTATTGTAATAGTACATTTTATCTTTGGGGGTTATACCAAAACAATCTTTGAACCTTGTAGAATTTGCCAAAACACAATTGACTCTATATTTTGAATAACTATGATAATCCCGGTTTACTATCTCATAAAATGATTTATAATTTTTCTTTTTATATAACGTCGCGTATAAACAGTAGAATTGTTTAAAATACGGAGTTTTATCAATAACATTATTTTCATTTAAATAATGTTCTAGTATTTCTTCTGTTATAGCCATGCTTCCTATATCCGCGATGTTTTCTCCCAATTTTAATTCTTCTATTTCACCTGTATTTTTAGAAAAATGTTCAAACAAATTGATGACCGCTTTTTCAATTTCTTTATATTGTTTCTTATCTTTTTTTGTCCACCAATTTTTATAAACACCATTTTCATCGTATTTGCAACCTTCATCGTCCAATGCATGAATTAATTCATGGCATATAATAATTCCCAAAAAGGCCAAGTTGTATATAAATGACTTATTTGTGTCTATAAAGGGAGGCTGAATAATTCCACTAGGTATAAAAATACTATTACTCAACTCTGAATAGTTTGCATTTACATCATAGCTATCCATATCTCCCAAATAATGAATGTCCGGAAAAATATTGGACTTGATTTTTTTAATATTATCTAAAGAAAACCATCTCACAAAATTAATATAATTCTGGAACATATTATCAGGCACAAACTGTATATTATTCTCTTTATCTATCCTTGGTTTATGTCCAATATATACTTTTATCTTTTCTACTTTTATAATAGCTTTTTTTATTGTAGAAGGCTCAAGCCATTGATTATCATTTAGACGTTTTACAAGTATTTTTTTGGCCATTTTCAAAAGATATTCACAAATTTGCGGTGATGTTTTGGTGGTTTCTATATATTTTTTGTTTAAATGAAAATTCATGCATAATTTCATATTTTCCAACATTAAATCCGAAAGGGACGGCTTTTTTTGAACATTGTATAAAATTTTTCCAAAAAACAAAAATCCCAGCTCATGTAATTTACTATGAAAGGTTCTAGCTTTTAAAAAAAGCTTGTACGTCCAATAACTTTCAAAAAAAGGGCTATTCCAATGTGTTGATAAATAAAACATTGCTCGTTTAATAAACTTGGGCTGTTTTAATACTATTTTATGCGGCATTGTTTTAAAATTTAAATAACTTAATAATAAATTCCAATTTAAACCACAATGTTTCATAGATTCTTCATTCGTCATTGTATTTTTTTCATTATAAACATTTTCCGTAATTCTCATGAATGTTTTTGATTCTGTATTTTCCACAAAATATTTTTCAATATCTAAAATATGCTGAGCATCACATGTTTCATTTAAAACAGAAAAATATTTACTTATAAATATCTTAAAATGAATAATATTTTTTTTATATTTTTTTTCAGTATAATAATCTATTGTAGAAAATGTTTGTGATTGAGCACTAATAGTAACAATTTTTTGTTTTGGATTATAAATAGATTGTTCAATATTTAATTCAAATACATTTTCAATGCTATTTAAAATTAAAAATGCTAGAAATTTATAAATGTCATTTGTTTCTTTTATTCTTTTCATTTCATTTAATAATTCAAAAATGGTTGCCTCCACCTTTTTATCATTCCAAGACATGGAAGAATGATAAATATTTTTTACGTTTTTATTAGTATCTTTCAAAATTATTGTTTTCAATTGTTCTTCAACGATATTGTTTAATTTTACAAAATTATCATTTACTATCTCATCCTTGGCTATTTTTGAATCGCGTATCCATTTTTTATTCACAAATGTATAAAAATCATTTTTTAAACTTATCGTATTCTTTCTTGTTTTCATATACTGTATAAAGGTTTTAATCTATAAACTTTTGTTCGTTTTTTAAATTATAATCAGTAATATCTATTTGTTTGCGGATTAATTTATATATTTCTTGATTCACTGATTTTATTTCCTCTTTTTTAGGTATAAATCCTAAATAATCGCGTATTATTTTCATATAATCATTGTCATGTTTTTCCAGTAAAAGAACTGCTTCTTCTTCCGAATAATTTGTCTGTGACATAACTATTGATTTATAATCCATTATTTTAATAAAATAAAAAAATAATGATTATTATACTTATTTAAAACTTGTTGAAATTTTATATTGCGTTAAATAAATGAATCTTTGTCCACCTGCATTTATTTATTTGATATTTAGTTTAATACAAATATTTATTGATTCTTTCAATGGATTGATAAACCCGGCTTTATTAAAACTTGGTATAATGATTGTTGTCACATTTTTATTAAATATGTTATGTGGCGCCGGTTTAAGTTTTGTATCTTGGGTAATTGTTTTGTTACCTTTTATTTTTATGGCGGTCTCAGTTGGAATTCTTTTATATGTATTTGGCGCAAATATAAATGGCAACCCACAATCTGTCCAACCATCTTCTGTAGAAACTTCTTATACACCTGCATGTTATACTCAGACCACACAAAATTGGGAAGTGTTGAGAGGCAATATTGTTCTTTTACCTTCTTATTCTTCTGAAACAATATGTTAAATTTTTATTTAAAAATTATTGTATAATCTATAAAATGAATTTTTTAGAAATTATATTTAATGGCGTTTATCAATCTATTTACATTTTTTCATGCATTGAACTATTTGTAGAAAAAAATATAAATTCTTTTTTGAATGTTAAAATAGTAAAAAAAATGACACAGGGCGTATCCGATTTTTTACAATATCATTATCCTACGCAACCACCTGTACAACAATATATGTTTGTAGAAGACGGCAACCCTATTTTAGTGTATAAAAGTTTAAAACCCCAATTAGATATGATAAAATTGATTGAACCGGAAACATATGACTTTATTTTGCGCAATGATTACCGCAAAGAAAAAAAATGGATGAATTATAAAATTATTTACAATAATGTGGATGAAATTGGCGATTATATTGTGTCCTCTGTTTCCTTTTTGTCTTTTGTAGTTTACTACAATAACAAATTAATTGACATTCAATTAGATACAAAAAATTATAATTATATGATTGTAGGGAATAAAATTGACAGGAAATTTATTTATTATTTGTTGAAAAATATGGATGTGAGTGTCGGAGACTTTAAAAATTTTAGTTATACCTTGCAGATTATTACGAGCGATGTAAATATTGTACAATTAAATTCTACACAAGAAATTATTATCGGCGAAAAGACCGTTTCCGTCTTAGACGCTTGCCCCCAGATTTTCTTGTTTTAAACCAATCTGTAAAATTATTAAATTTCCTAGTTATTTGATTGTTTAATTTGGTTAATGTGGGGGCCTCTTCCGCAACGTATTCTTTGTATGTTTCTTTAAATGTGGAATTAGTATAATCACATGGGGTTTTGTCAAAATTCGGAAACCCTTCAATAGATTTATATTTGTCATATTTTTCAAAAGAAGGTACGCCAGATGTATAAAACACCATGTATTTTTTTGCATTATTTATAGTAGAGTCTAATAGTTGAAAAGTAAGGTCGCATGCATTTGTTTGTTCTATACTATGATATATATCTTCAAAATTTATTGCAGAGCTATTTAAAGCATTAAATTTTTTTTCTTTTAGTAAAAGTTTCAAAAAATTTTCCATTAATTTAGAATGAGTTACAACATAATAAGTTTGTAATACAATTTTCATTTTTATAAATTCCATGAAAAGAAAAAACCCGTTTTTGTGATAACTATTATATCTAAAGTTTGTTGGCAAAGAAACCACTGAATCTTTATAATCTATTTCCCCCAATTCTCTTGATTTAAAATTCGTCTTACTTTCAACCTTTTTGACAGAATATGGATATATACTACCCCCATTACTTTTGTATGAGAACCCACTTCGTAAATCAAAAACAATATTCTTTTGTGAACAGTCTTTTATATTTATTTTTGAATAATATAACTGAGTTCCGTAACTTTCATCTTTCACATTAGTCATATCATCTGAAAAATAATGTATTACAACCGATTTTCTTTTTCGCAATATTGTATTTATTTTATCTTGTATTTTTTTCACATCTTTTCCTATTTTAGTTAACCAAGGACTAATTCTTAATTTAGCTAACTCGCTATAAAAATATTCTAACATATGCATTTGTTGTCTTATTGAATATAAAGGCGTATTTCCTTTATCCAAACCAAGACCAAAATCGCTATGTTTTTCTTTTATAAAAGGAGATACATATAAATTAAACGCTTGGTCATCCGGTGCATCCGGTAAATACAATATAATGGCAGTTAACCACGTTCGTATTAAACAAGATACAAAAACATCTGATGTTTTTACTCCTTTATCCAATAAAAGTCCGGTAATAATACCCAGCGATGATATCATTGGCTCTTTATATCTGCTCCAATTGCCGTCTTTTTTATGAGAATTATTGCAAGAAAATAAATGACGCGTAAACACAAATTTACTCATTTTTAATATTTAAAGATATTTTAAATTATAGTTTAAAATGTCTTTGGAAAATAGTTGGTCTTTATGGTCACATTATCCTCAGGACAATGACTGGTCTGTAACTAGCTATAATAAGATTTGCAATTTTACAAATGTAGAGGGAACAATTGCGATTACAGAGACATTGCCTGAAAATATTATTAAAAATTGCATGCTCTTTCTTATGAAAGACGACATTCTTCCTATATGGGAAGATTCAAAAAATCGGAACGGGGGGTGTTTTTCTTACAAGGTGAGCAATAAATTTGTAGTGGATGTTTGGAAAGATTTGACATATGTGTTAGTGGGTAGGTCTATTAGCAGCGAAAGCAAATTCATTGATGCTATTTCTGGAATAACCATTTCTCCCAAAAAGAATTTTTGTATTATCAAAATTTGGATGGAAAATTGTGATAATCAAAACCCTCTCGTTGTCACCAACGAAATTAAAAACTTATCCCCAAATGGGTGTATATTTAAAAAACACGTTCCAACTTATTAGACAGTTGGCAAAAGTCCCAGGAATGTTGTTTCGGTTACATGCGCACCTTGTGTTTGAGTTTCTGTAAAAGTGAATGAATTTGCTATAAACGCGTAACCCGTCTCGCCGCTTCCTGTTTGAAGAGTATATGCCAATATTTCTTCGTTATCGTGAAAATCACCATGACTTGTGGAAGGGTCTACTGTTGTCTCAATGGGAATATACCCGGATACTAAACTTGGCGAATAATCATCGTGTGTCAACGAATAATTATAACTCAATTGTGTTCCGTTGTATTTTAAAGTGGAAAAATCTTGGGTTAAATTACTTGCTACATAAGTCCTGCAACTTTTATAAAAACCAGGGTAAGAATCATTTGTTCCAGTTGGTTTAGTATATACAACAACAAAAGGTGGTTTATTTGAGTAACCTTGTATGTTTACATTAAAACCTTTAAAGTTCGCCACAGTTGATATTTGAGAGCCTGGGGGAAAATACCAATTTATTTTTCCACCTGTTCCGGTTTTAACACTACTATTATACGCCCATCCAGACAAGAAATTATTTGTATAATACGGTTCTTGGTCTTGTCTAAATAATACATTTATAGAACCCGGTGCCTCGGCTTGTCCTGCCAAACCCGCGCTATCCGGGTTATATTGCCTAGTGTTTACAAATAATGGTTTATATGTACTTGACACATACTGCCCAAGACTTATATCATTTAAAATAAGGTCTCCCCCTTTAATGTTGATATCTCCCGAGACATCTACATTTCCGGTAATACCCACATTACCAACAACATCGGTTTTGGTTGCATGGATACTTACTGAAGTTGCTCCAGTAATATCTACATCTCCAACTAGCGATACTTTTCCAGTAATATCGGTTTCGCCAATAATGGTTACAGCTCCGGTAACCCCGACATTGCCAACAACATCAGTATTGGTTGCATGAATACTTACAGAGGTTGCTCCAGTAACACCAATATTACCAACAACATCAGTATTGGTTGCATGAATACTTACAGAGGTTGCTCCAGTAATTCCTACATTACCGTAAGCATTTACGGTATTTGCTTGTAAGTGGTTAACAAATACATTGCCGGCGGTATCTTCGTACAACTTAAAAGCGCGTGCTGCTGGTTCTGGGCGAGACATTATATTCTTACCTAATATTATTTTTTTTACCAAAAAATAGTATTTTTAGCGAGGCATTAAATAAAATGTAACTGTACTATTTACATAAACAATAGTTACACTTGAAACAATTATTTCCCCGTTTCCATCAATTGTAATATTTTTTACAGTTTCTTCGCAATTTATATGTGTTGGTGTATGCATAAGTATATATTCTTCATCATAAACATAATCACAGCGATTTAAAGTGGATGCTTGGTATGTTTTTCCTAATTGCAAACCATGCTCAGAATTATATGAAACAGAATGATAAATGGTATTTATATTTATACTAAATAATTCTGTGGCAGTCGTTGAATGAAAATTGACAACAACGCCTTTAATTTCATCAAATTCTGTATTTGGTCTAACTGGAAATATTAATGTTCCTTGATTGAATTTCCATCCATTTTGAGGGTAAACATTGTATAATAATAAAAAATGAGTATCAAGAGAATTTAAATCGGGAAAAACATCACTATTATAAATTAAATGTGATGGATACAAGAATTTACTTATTGTTGTATGACAATGCGAAGAACCTTCTGGACCTCTTTCTCCGCGGGGACCTCTTTCGCCCGGAGGACCATGATGACCTTGTGGCCCTCTTTCACCTGGAGGACCTCTAATCCCTGTTCTACAAGGAGTTTTTCTCATATATTAATAAAATATTTTAAAGAATTTTAATAAAATGTAATATTTCCAGGGAGGGTTCCAGATTTAGCATTTTTCCATTTAATTCCTGATGCGGTCATTACTAATACTTGATTTGCTTCGCCTGTATTGCCATCGGAATCTATTATATTCGTAATCTTGCTCAAATCAATACTGTTATTTGTTAATGAAATAGCTAAATTTTCATGTGACACTTCATATATTATAATTTATGTTAAATATGCGGTATATGTTTGAAAATTCCAAATAAGTGTACTAGGTTGAGTGATATACGAATGCTCTATACTAATTGATAATTTTGTATTCGTAGTACTGGTTAAAGTCACTGTTGCAGGAATTATACTATTTGTAGTCTGGTTGTATACCCCGATATTTAAAGACGGATTTGTTAATGGCCCAACTGTGGTATTAGATGTCCACACCCATTCAAAAATTTGATAACTAATAGAAGAAGCAACCTCTAATTTTATTGGGCTTGTATTTGTACTAATTACAAATTGTGTTGCTGTATTTCCACTTACATCTGTAAGATTTTTTATTAGAATAAATAATGATATATCACTACCATCTATAACACTACAATATGACGAAGATTGAGATGATTCAAAAGTTGTTGTTAAAGTATATAATTCACCATCTCCATTTGGTCCAGCAGGCCCTTGTGGTCCTTCACTTCCAGCGGGTCCAACCGGTCCTTCACTTCCAGCGGGTCCAACCGGTCCTTCACTTCCAGCGGGTCCAGCAGGGCCTTGTGGTCCTTCACTTCCAGTGGGTCCAGCAGGGCCTTCGCTTCCTGTAGGGCCAGGTGGGCCTTGTAATCCTATGCCACCCTGCGGCCCTGTTTTAGAATTTAAAAGTTCGCGATAAGAATCATAAATATTCCATTGCCTACACTTCATATATTATAATATTAAATTAATCTAAAAAGAGAAAAAGTTGCAGAATATGTTCCTAAACTTGAACTTCCACTATTTGTAATAGTATAATTTACATTGTTATTTGAACTGGAAGTTAATGGAATAATACATGTATATACAACCGTATAACCCGTAGATGAACTATTTAATGGATGAAATTTATAAGTTTGTTTGTAAGTGTCACTGTTATTTATTTGAATAACAACCGAACTGTATGCAGTTGACCCAGATGAACTCAGTCCCGTGAATTCAAAATATATGGAAACATCTAATTTATATACACCACTTAAAGTAGGGGTGAACCCACTACTATTAATACTTATATTATTAGACGCAATAGTTGTTAACGAAATTGAATTTGTTCCTCTAGAAATATTTCCAGTTCCTTTTGCAAATATATAATTTGAACCTGGGCCATTTATACCATTTTTAAATTTTCCGTATACTTGAGGCATATATAATGAAATATTTTTTATTTTATTATTTTTAAAGAGTATTTAAGTGCTTGGTATGAATAATAACTCTTGTGTTCCGTTTGCTGTCATGATTCCGAATTTATTAGTAGCAAATTCCACAGCATTTAATGCCGCCGCAGAATTAGTCCCAATTGCGAATGCCAATACCAACTCGGTTGGTAAAAATGGGCCAACATTTGAACCCGCAACTGGCGACAATTGCATATTATTAAGATTAGCTCCGTAATGGAATGGCGTTGGGCATGTTCCTGTCATATTTTGAAACATTAGATATCTTGTATTGGCGACTGGTGTAAATGTTTGGTTAAATATATATGTTCTTTTACTGTGGTAAAATGTTGGATCTCCTGCTTGCGGTTGAGTGTAAAAAGTGATGAAAGGGCAATTGTCATTGCTTGTATTTGCACCATTAAACATGCCCATATAAAGCCCCCACACGTCAGCAACCGTAGCACCGATATCTGCACCGATATACCAGTTAATTTTGTTATTTGTTGCAAATGAGTTCTTGAAATACCACGCAGGACTATAGGCGTAGGTTTGTGTAATTGTTGTGGTTGGTGGTATGGGCGGTTTGGCATCCGCATATATCGCAGCGCTGATATATTGATTTACTGAAGATATTTGTTTTATTTTTAATGTGCTTAATGCTCCTAATACACTTATTGCTTCAACATTTTTTTTCCATATACTCTTATAGAAGAAAAAAAAACCAACAAATATTTAGACACTGGGTAAAGGCGCCAACGCCAAATAAATAACACCTAAACTAGCTACATTATATTTTACTACAAGTGGCAAATCATTTTCTAAATATATTTCAATTTGTTGACACAAATTTGTACATTTAATAAAATAGCCCAAATTTTTCAGTGAAAATTCTCCCTGAATCACTTTTGCAACATCTTGTTTTAAAATAAATTCCATACTTCCATCTGTTTCTGCGCGCTGGATTTCTGCGGATGCAAATGTTCCTTGACATTTAAAAATAAGTTCATTTCCAACTGATTTGATTTCCAATTTATCAGAAATACATGACAAATCGCGCACAATTTTTTGAAAATCGCTGGATGGCAAATTAATAATAGATGAAAAATTAACATCTGGATAAGCCAGCTCTTCCATATCAGGTTCAATCAAACGCAGCTTCTGTGTCTTACATTGCCTTATATCACCATTTTCAAATTTCAAAGACAAGTAAGACACAACGCCGTCTACGTAATCATTTTTTTCTATATAAATAGTTAAAGTATCATCGTTATCTATAGAATTTATTAACTTAAACAGATGGAACATGTTTACACCAATAATGATTTTATCCTTTTTACAATCGTAAAATTCAAAATTTTTGGCATCCAACTTCAAATGAGCTAAAATTGTATGGGATTTGTCCATATTTATAATTTTGATACCTTCGGGTTGAAATGTAATATTTGTTTCAACCAAAATATCCTTTAATGCTGTCATAAGTGTGCGAAATGGAGATATTTGAACAGTTTGGATAGTTAAAACATTACTTTCTACAAAAGCCGGATTGTTAGACATTTATAAATTCTTTGTTTTTTATTTAAATTATTTTTATTGTGTATTTTATAAACCGGCTCCCAGAGCCATATCCAATGGACCTTTTACTTGTGGGACAACCCCTTTAATCATTGTGGGGGAATTGACCCCTGCATAAGACCCCGACGGAGGGGAATAACCTCCACTTTGCCCATAATTTGCATAAGAAGCTGATGGTGGAGAATAACCTCCTCTAAATCTGCGTTTGCCTCCACCTGCCGCAGCATGTGTTGCTCTCGCTTCAGGGGAAATTATTCCAGGACCATTTACTCCTTTAATCATATAACTTGAGTTGACTCCTGCATATGAAGCCGATGGCGAAGAATATCCGCCTCTAAATCTTTTACCTCCGCCTGCGGCAGCATTGGTTGCTCTTGCTTCTGGGCCCCATTTTTGTGGGACAAAATTTATTCTACCTGAATCATTTATGTTTGTTAATGGGGTAAGAGGTGGCGAATAACCCCCTCTCATTAATCCACAATTGCCTCCATGCTTGGTTGCAGTTCCGGTGGTGGTTGTGGTTGGGGTTGACGTGGCAGTTTTTGCATGATGCATCGCCTTCAATCCAGATGCCAAATTGCCCATATTTGCGGTATTCATGACTGATGTTGTCCCACCTCGTTTATGACGTCTATGTGATTTGTGTGATTTGTGGCCAATTCTAACATATCCAAAATGACCCTTTTTGGTGCCGTATCCATGTCGCAATAGGCGTTTTGTTCTCTTTTCAAAATTATGTTTACTTTTAGAAACAATGCGACCGTTTTTATTTTGCAGTAAATCGGCCTTTGTTAATCCACCAGATGTTTTATACGCAGTTCCGTGCAATACTTGCGCCCTTGACCCAACCAACATTTCAAACGTATGACCATGAATATGATAAAGTCCATCAGCACTTCTTGAATGTCCCATTATAACTTAATTATAGAAAATTATTTATTTAAAATTTGTTTTTAGGAGAAGTCATATAACCTCCTGGACTTCCTTCCGCACTCGAATAACTGTTTAATAATATAGGCATATTATTCATACCAAATACAATTTTTCCTTTATTGCTTTTCACTAGATTTATTTTTCTTAAATTATTAGAATAATTAGGAAACAAATATCCACTTCCTAAACGATTTGACTTCTCTATTAAACAATGGCCTTCCGCCCCCTTTCTTTTACAACGAAGCTTAAATCCAGGAAACATATATATTGCTATATTATATGAGAACTAAAAAATATCTCAAAGGAGGGGATGTGCCAAAAAATCCAACAGTTGTTCCAAAAGATGAACCAAAAGTTAAACCCATTTTATCAGAGGACAAATGTGTAAAACAGAAAGACGAATGCGTTGAAACTTGTAAAAAAACTGCAGCAACGTGCGCAACAAAAGAGATGGAAGAAAATAAAGTGAGTGCAGGCGTGACTGGTGCAACTGGTACAACTGAAGTTAAACCAAGTCTTTTTACTAAAATTGCGAATATGTTAGGTAAAAAAGAGGATACCGCGCCAAAAGACAAGCCTATAGCGCCCACAAACAAGCCTACAACCGGAGGAAAAAGAAAAACAAACCCTAAGTCAAGGAAGATAAAATCAAAGCGAAAACCAAAGCGAAAACCAAGACGTAAATCAAAAAAAAATTGATTTAAATATTATTCGTGAATTATATTTAAAAGCACAAATGGAGTTAGAAACCAAATATCAACAGATGACCGATAAGGAGCATATTCTCCAAAAACCAGATACCTATATGGGAAGCGTAGAACTCGTTTCCTCCAAAATGTGGATATTTAACGATGAGACGCAAAGGATAGAAGAAAAAACGATTGATTATATTCCTGGATTCTTTAAATTGGTTGATGAAGGAATCGTTAATTGCCGAGACCATGTTGAAAGGATGAAAACCGAAAATCCAGTAAAAAATCTTCCAGTAACCGAAATTTCTGTTAATGTAGAATCAGACGGAACCATTGTTATGATGAATAATGGGAACGGCATTGACGTTGTTTTACATCCAACCTACAATGTCTGGATTCCCGAAATGATTTTTGCGCAATTGCGTAGTTCCACCAACTATACAAAAGCAAAAACAATCATCGGTGGAAAAAATGGTTATGGTGTAAAAATAGTTTTCATATGGTCAACTGAATGTTCTATAGAAACAGTTGACCATATTCGCGGAAAAAAATACGTGCAAAAATTTTCAAACAATTTGGATATAGTTCAACCGCCCACTATTACGAGCAGTAAATCAAAACCATATACACTCATTCGTTTTAAACCAGATTTTGCTAGATTCGGCATTGAAGGCATCACTCCAGATGTTTTGCAGTTATTTAAAAAACGTGTCTACGATATTGCGGCTGTGACGGATAAAAGCGTGAAACTAAAATGGAATAATCAAGTAGTCCCCGTCAAATCATTCATGCAGTATATTGACTTGTATATTGGCTCAAAAGACCAGACTCCGCGCGTCTTTGAAGAATCGGGAGAAAGATGGGAATACGCAGTCGCTTTATCGTCAACCCACGAGTTTGTGCAAGTGTCGTTTGTCAATGGCATATCTACATCCAAAGGCGGAAAGCATGTAGAATATGTTTTAGGGCAAATTGTCAAGAAACTGTGCGAGTATATTGAGAAAAAGAAAAAAACAAAAGTTTCTCCCAACAGCATCAAAGAACAGCTCATTCTTTTCTTGCGGTGTGATATTGAAAACCCTTCTTTTGACAGTCAAACAAAAGATTTCATGAATACCCCCTATTCCAAGTTTGGTTCGGCCTGCACTGTTAGCGACAAGTTTATTGAAAAGGTGGCAAAGTTGGGTGTTATGGAAACAGCGTGCTCTATTACCGAAATAAAAGAAAACAAACAAATGAAAAAGACGGATGGCGCAAAAACAAAAAATATTCGCGGAA
>Ga0214919_10002558_pt1 | contig 28493 bp, 13 predicted proteins | sample LL1503_MetaG_FD_177994 | JGI IMG/M metagenome (GOLD analysis project Ga0214919, IMG submission 177994) | Freshwater microbial communities from Lake Lanier, Atlanta, Georgia, United States - LL-1503 | ecosystem: Environmental > Aquatic > Freshwater > Lake | place: USA: Georgia | collected... | reverse complement strand
ATCGAGCAGCTCCGGGTGCGAGGGCGGTTCGCCCTGCGAGCCCAGGTCATCGAGCGCCGCCGAGAGCCCCGTCCCGTGGAAGATCTGCCAAAGCCGGTTCGTGAAGGTGCGGGCGGTGATGGGGTTGTCCTTGGAAGTGAGCCAGTTCGCGAGGTCGAGGCGGGTCAAGCGACGCGCTTCGGTGCTCTGGAGTCGCCCCGGGAGGAAGGAGGGCGTCGCGGGGAGGACGACGGGGCCGGAAGTGTCGAGGAAGTTGCCCCGCGGGAGCACGCGGACGGTCAACGGCGCGCGCGCCTCCGTGACGAGGGACCAGGCGACTCCGCGGCGGTATTCGCGGAGCTTGGCCGCCATGGCCTTGACCTGTTCGACGTCGCCCCGGTCGGGTTGGACGGAGCAGAGGTAGGCCACCGCCTGCTCGGCGGCCGATTTCGGGATGGTCCCGACGGTCAGGGGGTCATGGCCGCCGAAGGGGGTCACCGCGACCTGGATCGGCTGGGTGCCGACGCCTTCCAGCGCGACGATCAGGCTATCACCGTCCGCGAGGTCGACCGGGGTGTCCAGGAGCCAGACCGCGGCGGCCACGCCGTCCCCCGGCGCGGTCGACGTCCAGGTGTTGCCGAGGCCGAGGATCTCGGCCCCGCCGTTGAAGCGCGCGTCCTTGACGTTGGCGTCGGCGACGCCTGCCGCGAGCTTGCGTTCCTTGCCCGCGGCGTTGCGCACGGCGAACGAGACGGTGAGGCTGCTGCGGGTGCCGGCCGGGGCTTCCGGCAGCGCGAGACGGATCGCCGCGACCCGCAGGGCGCCGGGGCGGAGCGAGACGACCAGGTCCTCGCCCTTGGCCAGGGCTTTCTTCAAGACCACGGGTTGACCGGCGGCGAGGGCTTGCTGGGAGGGTTTGACGACCGCCTCCGCGGCGGGGTTCGCCGCAGGCTTGGCGCCTTTCTTGGCGGGAGCCGGGGCCAGCGCGGCCTTGCGGACCTCGAAGGCGCCCGCCGGGCGCATCCAGCCATCGGGGTTCTTCTCCGCGAAGCCATGGAGGGAGGTCATCCAGCCCGCCACCTTCGTCGGGATGGTCTTCGCCTGGGCGAACTCGGCGATCTCGCGGCGGGCGCGGGCGTCCTGTTTCAGCAGGTAAGGGCTGGTCGTCCTGATCTCGGGCGGGAACGGCGAGTCGTTGTTCACGCCCTTGAGCTCCGGCTCCGGCGTGTAGGCGTAGTCGGCGTAGACGCCCCATTGCTTCACGTCGGCGAAGAACGCCTGCAAGGAGTAGAAGTCGGCCGATTTGATCGGGTCGAACTTGTGGTCGTGGCACTCGGCGCAACCGAACGTCGAGCCCAGCCACGCGGCCGAGACCGAGCGCACGCGTTCGGCGCCGTATTTCGCGATATACTCCTTGGGCTGGGCGCCGCCTTCGCGGGTCATCATGTTGAGCCGGTTGTACCCCGAGGCCACCTTCTGCTCCTCGGTCGCGCCGGGCAGGAGGTCGCCCGCGAGCTGCTCGCGCGTGAAGGCGTCGAACGGCTTGTTGGCGTTGAAGGCGTTGATCACGTAGTCGCGGTAGGGGAAGATGCGCTGGTTCTGGTCGCCGTGGTAGCCGACGGTGTCCGCGAAGCGCGCGATATCGAGCCACCACACGGCCATGCGTTCGCCGTAATGGGGCGAGGCCAGCAGGCGGTCGACCTGCTTCTCATAGGCGTCCGGCGCGGTGTCCGCGACGAAGGCCGCGACCTCGGCGGGCGTCGGAGGCAGGCCCGTGAGGTCCAGGGCGAGGCGGCGCAGGAGGCGTTCCCTGCCGGCTTCGGGCGAGGGCGTGAGGCCCTTCTCGGCGAGCTTGGCGCCGATGAAGGCGTCGATCGGGTTGCGTCCCCCCGCGGGCATCGCGGGCACGGTCGTGGCCTTGAGCGGAACGTAGGCCCAGTGCGCCTCATAGACGGCGCCTTCGGCGATCCAGCGGCGGAAGAGTTCCTTCTGGGCCGGGGTGAGGGACTTGTGCGACTCCTTCGAGGGCATCCGATCGTCCTCGTCCTGGGTGAAGAGGCGCTTGATGACTTCGGATTCCTCCGGCTTGCCGGGGACGATGGCGATGGCCCCGCTCTTGCCGGCCTTCAGGGCCTCTTCCCGGAGGTCGAGGCGCAGGCCGCCCTTGCGCGACTTGGCGTCGAAGCCGTGGCAATGGAAGCACGTGTCCGACATGATCGGCCGGATGTCGCGGTTGAAGGCGACGGTCGCGTCCGGGGCGCCGCTCAGCAGGCCGGGCAGGAGCAGCGCGAGGGCGGGAAGGAGGCGCTTGGACGAAGGCATACGATTGATATTAAGACAAGTTCGACGGGGCGAGGTTTCAACCGCAAACCCCGGCGCCCCTTGCCGCGAGCCGCTCAGCGGGCTTGCCAGTTCACGGCGTCGATGACCACGAAGCCGTTGGCGCCGGCGTTGCCGACGGTCACGCTGGCCGGTTGGCCGGCCGCGAAGGCGAAGGTCCCCAGGGAGACGAGGTTGCCCGCCGGCCCCTTGGACAGGTTGACCGTGACCTCCGCCTGGCCCGTGGCATGCCGCACGACGACCTTGGCGTTGGTGGCGCGGTTGGCGTTTGGCACGACCGCGAGGAAGACCTCGTACCGGCCGGCTTTCGCCAGCGAGGTCTCGAAGGTCGCGCTGACGGCGCCGTGCTCGCCCTTGGCGTCATGCCGGTAACCGACGCCGAGGAAGGCGGCGGAGGCGGTGCTCTCGATCCAGGTGCCGGTCAGTTTGGCGTCCGCGTCGTCGACGGTCACGCCGGGCAGTTCCTTGGGGTCTCGCCGGACCGCGCGCGGACCGGCGGCTTTCTCCAGGACCTGGCCGTCGGCGAGGAGCCGCGCGCTCAGGTCCGCGTAGGGAACGTCCTGCACCGCGACGCCCAGATCCAAGGCGAGCACGGCGGCGGTCGCGGCCGATTGGCCGAGGATCATGAAGACCGGCTCCATGCGGATCGAGCCGTAGGCGATGTGCGTGCAGCTGACGCAGACGGGCACGACCAGGTTGGCGCATTCGGCCTTCTTCGGCACGAGCGCGCCGTAGTCGATCGGGTAGGGCCGGCCGGGGTTCACCTGCACGTCGCCCTCGTTGCGCACGTAGGCCTTGCCGTCCGGATCCTTCACCACGATGCGCTGGACGTTGTGCGAGTCCATGTTATACGAGCCCATGCCGACCGAACGCGGGGTCGGGAGCCGGCGCTTGAGGTGGTTCTCGTTGACGACGACGTCCGCGGTCATGCGGCGGGCCTCGCGGACGTAGATCTGGTGGGGCCAGTTCCCGTTGTCCGTGAACTCGTCCCTGGCCAGTCCCCACTGGGCGAAGCCCTCGCGGATCTTCGTCGGCACGGAGGCGTCGTTCGCGAGGAAGTAGAGGTAGCCCTGCTGATAGCCGCGGTGCTCGGCGATGATCTCGCGGCGGCGTTCGTAGGAGGCGTCCGGGTAGTCCCAGTTCATGCCGATGTTGTCCGTGCTGAAGGGGCCGTGGTTATTGGTGTCGGTCTTGCCGTTCGGGATCAGGTCGAATTTGCCGAAGACATGCGTGGCGCCCTGCTGCAGGGCCCGGGCGAGGAGCGCGTATTGCCTCGGGTCGTAGCCTGGCGGCCGGGGGAAGGGGACGCGGTTGGCCTCGACCTTGGTCAGGCACATCCGGAAGTTGTAGGCCTGGATCTTCTTGTCCCCGTCGCCGTCCTGGCCGCCGACGGGGATGTCCTGGATGCGCGGGAGGAGGCCGGACTTCGGGTCGCCTTCGATGACGTAGGGATCGATCTTGCCCGCGAACTGGTGCGACTTGGCGTGGGCGAGCTGGATGCCGTTCAGGGTCTCGTCGAACGCGGCGTTGGGCTCACGGCCGACGGTGTAGCTCACGCCGGCCGCCGCCATCAGGTCGCCCTCGTACGTCGCGTCGATGAAGACGCGTCCCCGGTAGACCTTGCCGGATAACGTGCGGATCGCGGCGATCCGGCCGTCCTGCTTCTCCACCCCGCGGGTGCGGTCGAGCCATTCGTCGCGTTCGACGGGGAGCTGGAACTCCTTCACGTAGCCCTCGAAGACCTGCTCGGCCACCGACGGTTCGAAGATCCACATCGTGCGTTCGCCGGCGTCCATCGCGACGGTCCCCTGGCCTTTGTTGCCGAACTTCTCCTTCGGTTCGTGCTTCCAGGCCTCGGGGCGCTGGTAGGCCTGCCAGACCCGGTGATAGAAGTCGCGGGACAGCCCGCCGATCACCGACTTGTCCCCGGAGTCCGTCCAGCCCAGGCCGCCGCTGGATAGCCCGCCGAGATGCTTGTCGGGGCTGACGATGACGACGGTCTTGCCCATCTTCCGGGCTTGGACGCCGGCGATGATCGCGGCGGAGGTGCCGCCGTAGATCACGACGTCATAGGCGGGCAGTGGGGCCTCGGCGCGGAGGGCGCCGGGCAGGGCGAGGAACAAGGCGAGAAGGCGTCGCATGGCGGGGTGGCTCCAACCTGTCCAAATCGACGGGCAGGGGAAGCGGGAAAACGCCGGAAGCGGGGTGCGGGTTCAGCGCTTCTCGGCCTGGGTCCGGATGAAGCGGGTCACCGCCTGGTGGCCGGGGTCGTCCGCGAAGCGGAGATCATGGCCGCCGCTGCCGTGGTCCTTGCCGAGGGCCTTGAAGGACGTGGTGTCCGGATGGCCGGCGCCTTTGAGCATCGCCAGCAGGTAGAGGTTCTCCTCGGCGCGCCCGGGCATGTCGTGCTCCGCGTAGATCGTCAGCAACGGGGGCAGGGTCTTGCGCACGAAGAAGGCGGGGGCGGCCTCGTCGGAGGTGGTGGCGTAACGGGAAAGCCCGCGCTCCTCGCGAACGGTGTAATGCGTGAAGACCTGGCCGCTGACCTGCGCGATGCCCGCGACGTCCTTCAGGCCGAGGCCATAGGGGCGGAGCCGGGATTCGTCGAAGCCGACCAGCAGGGCGAGGTAGCCGCCGGCGGAGTGCCCGCCGAGGAAGACCCGGCGGGGGTCGCCGCCGTGACGCGCGATGTTGCGCACCGTCCAGGCGAACGCGGCCGCCGCATCATCGACATACTCCGGGTACTTCGCCGTGGGGTTGAGCCGGTAGTCGGGGACCACCACCGCGATGCCTTCGCGGGCGAAGCTCGCCGCGATCTCCGCGCAGTATTCGGAAGGCTGGTCCTTGCCGCCGTTCTTGAGGCCGCCACCGTAGAACCAGACGTAGGTCGCGAACGGCCGGTCCATCGGCCCCGGCAGCGTGAGGTCGAGTTTGCAGCGTTCGGCCTCGTGCGCGGTGAGGTTGTCGCCGCCGCGGTAGCGGATGTCCTTCAGGACCTGCGGCGCGGGCTGGGCCAGGCTGATGACCGCGCCGGCGAGCAGGGAGGCGAGCCACCGCATGGTCAGGCGATCAGGTTGGTGACGACCTTGCCGTGCACGTCGGTCAGGCGGTAGTCGCGTCCGGCGTTGCGGAAGGTGAACTCCTCGTGGTTGAAGCCGAGGAGCCGCAGCAACGTGGCGTGGAGGTCGTGCACGTGGACGACATCCTTGACGGACTTGAAGCCGAACTCGTCGGTCTCGCCGTGGATCACGCCGCCCTTGGCCCCGCCGCCCGCGAGCCACATCGTGAAGCCGTGGTTGTTATGGTCGCGCCCGTTGATCTTGCCGGCGTTCGAGCCGGGGGTCGGCAGTTCGACCGTGGGGGTCCGCCCGAACTCCCCGCCCCAGATGACCAGGGTCTCGTCGAGCAGGCCGCGTTGCTTGAGGTCGCGGAGCAGGGCGGCGATCGGCTGGTCGGCCTCGTGCGCCAGCCGGCGGTGCTGCACCTCGAGGTCGTCGTGGCTGTCCCATGGCTGGCCGGCGCCGTGCCAGAGTTGGACGAAGCGCACCCCGCGCTCGACGAGGCGACGCGCGATCAGGAACTGGCGTCCTTGGGTCGTGTCGCCGTACATCTCGCGGATGGCCGCGGGTTCGCGGCTGACGTCGAAGGCGTCGGTCGCCTCGAGCTGCATCCGGTAGGCCATCTCGAAGGATTGGGCGCGGGCCTCGAGGGCGGCGTCCTCCGCGCGCGCGGCCTGGTGCTCGGCGTTCAGCCGGGCGAGCAGGTCCAGCTGGCGGCGCTGGGCGGGGCGGGAGAGCCCGCGGTTGCGGATGTTCTCGATCAGTTCCTCGACGTGGCGCTTGGAGGAGTCGACGTAGTTGCCCTGGTAGACGCCGGGCAGGAAGCCGCACTGCCAGTTCTGGGTCTCCTGGATCGGGTAGCCCCCGGGGCAGAGGGTCATGAAGCCGGGGAGGTTCTCGTTCTCCGTGCCCAGGCCGTAGGTCACCCAGGAGCCGAAGGACGGGCGCACCTGGCGGGCCTCGCCGCAGTTCATCAGCAGCAGCGACGGCTCGTGGTTGGGGACGTCCGCCTTCATCGAGCGGATCACGCAGAGGTCGTCGGCGAACTCGGCCGTCTTGGCGAAGAGTTCGCTGACCTCGAGTCCGCTCCGACCATAGCGCTTCCAGCTGAAGGGCGAGCGGAAGGCCGCGCCGGTCTTGCGCTCGGTGGCGATGTAATCCCCGGGTAGCTTCTGGCCGTGATACTTGTCCAGGGAGGTCTTGCGGTCGAACGTGTCGACGTGCGAAGGACCGCCGTTGGCGAAGATGTGGATGACATGCTTGGCCTTGGCGGCGAGGGGCGGGCGGCGGGCGGCGAGCGGATGGAGCGGGTCGACGTTGATCGGCGCGGCGCGCAGCTCGCGCTGAAGCATGGCGGCCATCGCGGTGGCGCCGAGGCCCATGCCGCACTTCCGGAGGAAATCGCGACGGCTGTGCTGGAAGAGTTCGGCGGGGGTCATTAGTCGACGAAGTTGAATTCGTTGGATTGCAGGAGGACCTGGGCGAGGGCGGACCAGGCGGACTGGGGCTGGGTGGTCTGGCCTAACTCGGCGGCGGCGGTCGCGATGGACTCGCCCGATTTCGCATCCTTGATCATCGGGGCCCAGGTGAAGCCGTCGCTGTTGGCCCCGTTCAGGTCGTCGAGGATGAAGTCGAAGGTCTCGCCGGCCGCGATTTCTACCCGGTCCAGGGTGATCGCGGCGGACTCGCCGCCCTTGACCACCCACTCGCCGAGCAGCCCGCGGCGGTCGCTGACGATGCGGGCGCGCACCCCCAGGCTGGTCTTGGCCGGCACCTTGAGCTCGCCCTCGATGCGAGCGAGGGCGGTGGCGCCGGCCTGCCAGCGCCGGATGACGGCATGGCGGTCATCGTTGCCGGGGTGCCCGCCTTTGGCCGTGAGGAACGCGAAGCCGTTGATCGGGTCGGGGATCTTGGTCTGCGGGGCGACGCGGTCGTCGACCCGCGTCTTCATCTCGGTGAAATGCACGACTTTCCGAGCGGCATCCCAGCCGCCGATCCCGTTCTTCCACGAGGCGGGCGGCGGCGTCGCGCCGAAATCGCGGAGGAAGTCGGCGGCCAGCGTCACCTCGGCCGGGGTGGCGGCTCGTCCCAAGGTGGCTCGATAGAGGGCCTGCGTGCGCGCGACCGGGTCGGCGAGGCCTGCCGTCCGCGTTGTCAGGTCGTCGGCCAGGGTGCGGGCGAACGGGTGGTTGATCATCCAGAGCGCCTGTTGCGGGGTCGTCGTCTGGTTCCGTTTCGCGACGTGGTAATCGGGGTTGGCGAAGTCGAAGGTGCGGAAGACCGCGGGCAGGTTCTGCCGGTCGATGAAGCTGAACACCGTCCGGCGCGGCGTGGCGAAGTCCGCGACCAGGTCGAACGGCTGGCCGCCGGGCTTGCCTTCCGTCCGGCCGGCGACGCGCAGCATGCTGTCGCGCATCGACTCGAAATCGAGCCGGCGCCGATTCATCCGCCACGACAGGAGGTTGTCCGGGTCCTTGGCGACGCCGGCGGGGTTCAGGGCGGAGGACTGGCGGAACGTCGCGGAGAGCACCATCGTGCGCAGGAGCCGCTTCATGGACCAGCCTTCGGCCACGAACTGCGCGGAGAGATGCTCCAGTAGCGCGGGGTTGCGGGGCGGGGCGGTGCGCACGCCGAAGTCGCTGGGCGTCTCGACCAGGGGTTGGCCGAAGACCTGGTTCCACATCCGATTGACCATGACCCTCGCGGTCAAGGGATTCGCGGGGCTGGCGATGGCCTCGGCCAGCTCGCGGCGGCCGCTTCCCTGGGTGAAGGGTTGGCGCGGACCATGGGACAGCACCTCCAGGTATTGGCGGGGTACGGACTTGCCGGGTCGGCTGGGGTTCCCGCGCAGCAGGATGGTGCCGTTCACGGGGTTCGGCTTATCCACCAGGACCATGGCGCGAGGCGGGCTCTTCGGGTTGGTGGCCTTGTAGGCCTCGGCCTCGCGGACCAGCTTCCGATAGGCCTGGGCGTCGGCGGTGACGTAGGCGCCGATCAGCGATTCGGCCGTCGGCGAGGTCGGACCCTGGGGCGCCTCCAGGAGCTCGGTCCACGGTTGGCGGGCGGGTTCCCCGGCTTTACCGCGCGAGCTGGCGAAAAGGTTGGCGTAGACGGCGGCGAGCTCCTCGAACTTCTTCGGCGGCGCCTTGGTCAGCTCCGTCCGCAGCAGCGGATCGATCCGCAGGTCCGACTTAGCCAGCAACTGCGCCGCCAACGCGCCGGCGAAGCCCTCGTCCGGCGTGGAGGCCAGCCGGCTCCAAAGTCCGCCAATCGGGTCGGTCGGCGTGAGTCGCGGCGCGAGGACCTTGCGCCAACCGGCGAGGACGGCGGGGTAGAGGGCCAGCCGCTTCGCCTCCTGGTCGGCGTTCAGCTTCGGGTCGGCCAGCGACCGACGCAAGAGGTTCAGGTAGGCGGCCGTCTTGGCCGCGCTGAACGAGCCCTCGCGGCGCGAGGTCACGAAGTCCGTCCCTTTCTTCTGCAGGCGGGCAAGCTCCGCCTCGAATTCCTCGGTCTCCTTCGTCGGCGTGAACGGCTTGAGGAGCGGCTTGTCCTTCGGTTCCTCGGAGGAGCTGAAGATCGCGTGCAAGGAGTAGTAGTCGCCGGTCGGGATCGGGTCGAACTTGTGGTCGTGGCAGCGGGCGCAAGCCATGGTCAGGCCCTGCATCCCGCGCATCACCACGTCGATGCGGTCATCGATGATGTCGTGTTGGTTGTTGAGGAAACGCCGACCCAACGTGAGGTAGCCGAGCGCCGCCAGGTCGCGGTTGTCCTCCCCGCCGGTGAACTGGTCGGCCGCGAGCTGCAGCTTGAGGAAGCGGTCGTAGGGCAGGTCGCGGTTGAAGGCGGCGATCACCCAGTCGCGGTAAGTGTAGGCGTAGGCGTAGCGCCGTTCCTCCTCGAACACATAGCCCTTGGTGTCGGCGTAGCGGGCGACATCCAGCCAGTGGCGACCCCAGCGTTCGCCGAAGGCGGGGGCGGCGAGCAAGCGGTCGACGAGCTTCTCGACCGCCTGAGGGTCGCGATCCTGGACGAAGGCCTCGATCTCGGCCGCCGTCGGCGCCAGTCCCCAGAGCGTCAGGTAGAGGCGGCGGGCGAGTACCTCGCGCGGCGCCTCGGGCGAGAGCGTCAGGCCCTCCGCCTCGAGTTTCGCGAGCACGAAGGCGTCAAGCGGCGAGCGGACGCGATCGGCGGAGCGTACGGACGGCGCGGCCGGGGCGACCACGGGCTGGAAGGCCCAGTGCTTGCGGGGGTCGACGCCGACGGGTCCGGTCTCGGTCGGCCAGGGCAGGCCTTGCTTGACCCATTCGGTCAACGCCGCGATCTGGGCCGTCGGCAGCTTTTCCCCTTCGCCGGGCATCGCCTCGACGTCCTTCTGCTTCACATGGTTGACCGAGAGGATCAAGCGGCTCGCCGCGGGGTTGCCAGGGACGACGACCGGGCCGACCTCCCCTCCCTTGAGGATGAATTCCCGCGTGTCCAGCCGGAGGCCGGACTTCTGCTTCTTGGGCCCGTGGCAGGAGTAGCAGTTTTCCGCCAGCACTGGCCGGACTTCCTTCTCGAAGAACTCGATTTGGGCAGGGGTGGGTGACGGCCGCTCTTCAGCCCAAGCCACAGGCGCGAGGGCTAGCAGAAGATAGATAGGCCGGGAAAGCATCGCTTTTGATTCAACAAGGTATGTTAGGTATTGTTCCTTAGCACATTAATCCCAAAAGGCAAAGGATACACCCCGAAAACGCCGATTGGATGGACCAAATCGTCTGGGGCTATTACCTGACGCTATTTTCTTTCAACCTAGCGTCTTATCCGCTGTCTAAACGCCCTGACCCCTAACCAACCCCATGCCTCGCCTTTTGTCCATCGTCATGTCCCAAAGCCTAAGAATGCTCGCGGCCTCGCTTTTTCTGACCGCGGTCGGCTTGGTCGCCGCCCCGGTTGATATCGTCTTCCTGGCCGGCGGTCGCAGCCACGGTCCCGGCGAGCATGAGTTCAACGCCGGCTGCCAGTTGCTCGCGAAGGCGATCAACGAGCAGAGCGGCCTCGGCCTCAAGGCTACGGTCGTCTCCGGCTGGCCCAAGGACGAGGGCGTCTTGGATGGCATCAAATGCCTGGTGATCTACGCCGACGGCACCAGCGTCGTCGGGAGGGGTTGGAAGAAAGTCGACGAACTGGCGAAGAAAGGGACCGGCATCGTCTTCATGCACTATGCGGTCCATCCCGACGCCAAGGAAGGCGAGCAGTATTACCGTCCTTGGATCGGCGGCGCCTTCGAGACGGGCTGGTCGGTGAATCCGCATTGGGTTGCCGACCTCCAGGCTTTGCCGAATCACCCCGTCTCCCGCGGCGTCGCCGGCTTGGTCCAGGCCTATGACGAGTTCTATTACAACATCCGCTTCCCCGCCGACCGTTCCAAGGTGCTCGACTTGGTGACGGCCACCCCGACCCGCGAGAACGTCAAGCAGTACATCAACCTCTGGAATCAGCACGGCGTCGAAGGTCTGGGCAAGCCCCAGACCTTGATGTGGGGCCTGGAGCGGGCCGATGGGGGGCGCGGCGTCGGCTTCACCGGCGGGCATTACCACCGCAACTGGTCGATCGACGGCTTCCGTAAACTGGCCCTCAATGCGATCGTCTGGGCCGCCAAGGTCGAGGTGCCGGCCGAAGGCGTGAAGTCCAGCCCCGTCTCCGAAGATGAGCTCAACGCCAACTTGGACGCCAAGGGCAAGGCCAAGCGTCTGACCGTGCCGCAGGCCGGCGAATTCGCGAAGATCGCCCCGGCCGCCGTGCAGGTCGACCGGGAGAAGGGTTTCGGCGCCCCGGCCAAGGCGGCCGCCAAACCGGTGGACAAGTCCGCCGTCCAGCCCGTCTCCGCCGCCCCTAGCGCCGCCAAGGCCGCCGCCAAGCCGCTTGCCCAGACCAAGGACATCACCGCGGGCGACAAGCAACGCCTGACCGAGCTCGTCGCCGACCTCAAGGGTGCCAAGGAACTCTACCTGATGGTCTCCGACCTCGGCGATAACAACTGCGACTGGGCCGACTGGATCGAGCCGACGTTGCTCATGGCCGACGGCACCACCCGCAACCTCGTCGACCTCAAGTGGAAGTCGGCGACCGCCAGCCACGGCGCCGTGCTCATCGGCAAGAACAACTCGAAAGGCCCCCTCTCCGTCGCCAAGAAAGTCTACGAGAACGGAATCGGCACGCACGCGACCTCGGTGATCGGCTACGACCTCCCGGCCGGGGTCGTGGGCTTCCGCACGCAGGTGGCCATCGATGACGGCGGCATGGAGCGCGGCGGCAAGCGCAGCCCCGCCGCGGTCCGCTTCCTCGTCTTCGGCGCCCAGCCCGACGAACAGAAGGCCGTAGCCGTCGAGGATGGTCCGATGCTGGTCCCGCCGGAGCTCTTCACCGTGCCCGAGGGTTTTGAGGTGACCGTCTGGGCCACTTCGCCCCAGCTCTTCAACCCGACGAACATCGACTTCGACGAGAAAGGGCGCCTCTTCGTCGCCGAGGGCGTCAACTACCGCGGCAAGGGCGGGCGCCGCAAGGAAGGCGATCGCATCGTGGTCCTGGAGGATACGGCCGGCGCCGGCAAGGCCGACAAGGTCACGGTCTTCACGCAGGAGACGAGCCTGGCTTCGCCGCTCGGCGTCGCCGCCATCGACGGCAAGGTGGTGGTCTCGCAGCCGCCGGACCTGATCGTCTACACCGACGTCAACCGCGACGGGGTCTTCGATCCGGCCGTCGACAAGCGCGAGGTGCTGCTGACGGGCTTCAACGGCCGCCAGCACGACCACTCCCTGCACAGCGTGACCGTCGGCCCCGACGGCCGCTGGAACTTCAACCAGGGCAACACCGGCGCCGAGTTCACCGACAAGGCCGGACGCCATTTCTACATGGGTAGTCCGTACATGCTCGGCGGCATCGCCGGCAAGCGCAGCGACGACGGCAACGTCTGGATCGGCGGTTTTTCGGTGCGCATGAACGCGGACGGTTCCGATCTCCGCATCGTCGGTCATAATTACCGCAACAGCTACGAGCAGACCGTCAACTCGCTGGGCGATCTTTATCAGAGCGACAACGACGACCCGCCCGCCTGTCGCGTCTCCCTCGTCATGGAGGGTGGTAACGCCGGCTTCGCCTCGCTGGATGGCAAGCGCTCCTGGGGCGCCGACAAGCGTCCCGGCCAGGACACCCCGACTGCCGAGTGGCGCCAGGAAGACCCCAACACGATGCCCGCCGGCGACGTCTACGGCGGCGGTTCCCCGACCGGCGTGGCCTTCTACGAGAACGGCGCCTTGGGTGACAAGTGGAACGGGCTGCTCCTCGCCTGCGAGGCCGGCAAGAACGTCATCTTCGGCTATTTCCCGAAGCCCGCGGGCGCCGGCATGAAACTCGAGCGCTTCGATTTCATCACCTCCAACAAGGAGAAGGAATGGGCTGGTTCCGACTTCCTGGGCGGTCGCGCCACCGGCGTCCTGAAGACCATGTTCCGTCCGTCCGACGTGACCGTCGGTCCGGATGGCGCCATCTACTTCGCGGATTGGTTCGATCCGGGCGTGGGTGGCCACGGCACCCGCGACAACCGTTATACCGGCACGATCTACCGACTCGCCCCGAAGGGCTTCAAGTCCGTGGTGCCCAAGATCGACCTCGGCACGACCGAAGGTCAGATCCTTGCGCTGCGCAGTCCCGCCGCGAACGTCCGTGGCGCCGGCTTCGCCCGCTTGAAGGTCCAGGGAGACAAGGTCGCCGACGAAGTCGCCGCCTTGCTGGCCGATGCCAATCCTTACGTGGCGTCCCGCGCGGTCTGGTTGCTCGCCCAGCTCGGCGAGAAGGGCGCCGCCCGCGCCCGGCAGGAACTGACGTCCGCCGATGATGCCCGTCGTTTGGTCGCCTTCCGTGCGTTGCGAGCGGCCGGCCGCGACGTCCTCGCGCTTTGCCAAGCCGCCGCGACCGACGCCTCCCCGGCGGTCCGCCGCGAGGTCGCCCTCGCGCTGCGCGACTTCAAGACCCCCGCCGCCGTCGCCACGCTGGTGACCGTCGCCAAGGGGTTCGACGGCAAGGATCGCGCCTACCTCGAGGCGATCGGCCTCGGCGCCATCGACCGCGAGGCCGAGGTCTACGCCGCGATCGCGAAGGAGCTCGGCGCCGCCCCGGCCGCCTGGTCCCCCGCTTTCGCCGCCCTCACCTGGCGCCTGCACCCGCCCCAATCCGTCGCCGGCGTGCGCGAACGCCTCTTGTCCGGCAAGCTGACCAAGGAGGAATCCAAGGTCGCCCTGACCGGACTGGCCTTCACCAAGAGCGCGGCCGCGGCTGCCACCATGGTCGAGCTCGCCCTCGACAAGGACTTCGCTCACCGCGAGCTGGCCAACTGGTGGTTGCAGAGCCGCAAGGGTAATGACTGGAAGGAGTTCGATGTCGAGAAGGTCATGAAGTTGCGCGGTCTCTACGACCCGGCCAAGGCCGTCGTCACCGCGGTGGACCTCCTGCCTGAGGCGTCGGATGCCAAGCCGCTGTCCTCGGTCGAGCAGATCGCCGCGCTCAAGGGCGACGCCGCGCGCGGCAAGGTCGCCGCCGCGGTCTGCCTGGGCTGCCACCGTCTCGGCGACCAGGGCGTCGATTACGGTCCCAATCTGACCACCTACGCAAAGCAGCAGTCGGTCGAGACCGTCGTGCTGGGCATCGCCCGTCCTTCGGCCGAGATCTCGCACGGCTTCGAGGGCGTCCGCCTGACCACGACCGACGGCGTCGTCGTCCATGGCATCGTGCTTAGCGACGCCGACCCGGTGATGGTCAAGTGCCTCGGCGGCGTCGTCCAGACCATCCCCAAGGCCAAGGTCAGGGAGGTCGCCCCGCTCAAGCGCTCGCTGATGCTTTATCCCTCCCAGATGGGCCTGACGGACCAGACGGTGGCCGACCTCGTCGCCTACCTGCGGTCGCTCTGAGGTAGTATAAATCTACTGTCAGGTTTGGAGTCCCCCGTCCCCGAGTCGGCTTGCCCGGCCGGGGCGGGGGCCTCATCGTGGCCGCATGTTCCGCTTGCCGCTGCTCCTGCTCATCCTCCTGCCCGGCTTGGTTTCCGCCCAGCAGGCGCTCATCCCTCGCTACCGGGAGGCCGAGCGCGGCGACCCCGAGTCGCAGGTGCTCGTCGGTCAATACTACGAGAACCAGCATGCCGGGACCCGCATCGGCCGGAACCTGACCGAGGCCCGCGATTGGTACGAACGCTCGGCGCGGCAAAGGCATGCGGATGGCATGCGTCACCTCGCCTTGCTCTCGCTCCGCCCCGAGCCGGAGGTCCATAGTCCCGCGGACGCGTTCTACTGGATGGACCGCCTGTACGAAGCGAACCACCCGGAGTCCGGCTGTAACGCAGCCTTGGCCAGGTTCCACGCCGAGGGGGTGCCGGCGGCGGACGGCAAGAGCCGGGCGGCGCCCGACCCCCAGCGCGCCTACTACCACGTCCTGTTGCAGGTCTCCACGGGTTACGTGCCGCATGACGTCGGTCAGTTGCGCGGAAAACTGCTCGGTCAGCTCACCGCCGCCCAAGCTAAGGACGTCGAGGAACGCGCCTTCCGCTGGATTGAGGACCACAACAAGCCGGCCCTCAAGCCCGACCTGGCGCCGGCCGGCGGTGATGCCGCCGCCAAAGGCGGGAAGAAACCGGACAAGGACGGCAAGGCGACGACGACCGACGAGCCCATCGACACCGCGGACAAGGCGCTTGAGCTGGCCATCAAGAACCAGCAGGAGAGCGCGCGGCAGGTGGCGCCCCTCGGCAAGCCGAAGCGTTACGTCCTGCCCGGGACCGATCGCGAGAAGAAGTGAGCGACTCGGGGTTTGCCTAGGCGGGACGGAGCGCTTTGCTCGCGCCCATGCGTCCCACCCTCGTCGCCCTGCTTTGCTCCGTGGTCCTGGCCTTCGGCCAGGGCAAGAAAGCCGCGGTCAAGGAGCCGCCCGAAGCCCCCGGACGCTGGATCTTCGCCACCGTCGGCGTCGAGCGGAAGGCCGACGGCACCGCCGAGCGCACCGCCCTCAAGGGGCTCGCCCTCCGCCTGGGCGAGGATGGCAAGCACGCCCTCGCCTACGACACCGAGCTCGCCCGTGTCGTCGGCGGCTGGTCCGGAAAGTTCGTCAGCGAGATGAACCTCATGTCCCGCGGCGAATACCCTTCGTCGCTCGGCGCCACCTATTTTTCCACGGATGACGACCTGGCCGGACTCGCCGTCGGCGAGAACGCGACGCGACTCGGCCGGCGCACGGGATACGGACATCTCGGCTCCGGTCATTACCGCTTGGGCCGCTTCGAGCCGCTCGGCGACGGCATCCTGACTTTCGTCGTGCCAGGCGCGGCCGATCAGGTCGTGGAATCTCCCCGCGTCGTGGATTCCAACGAGGCCCAGGTCATCGTCCGCGCCATCCAGACGGAGACCGCCACCGGGGTCACGGTCCTGCTGGGACGGGTCGCCGACGCCGGGCGGATCGGCGTGCGTGGCCCCGGGCGCCGCGACCGCCTTGGCGAGTGGGAAGTCTACCGGGTGCCCGCCGGCAATCAGTACCTCGAGGTCGCCTACGCCCCGCACGGCGCGGCCCGCCCCGAGGGCTGGCCCGAGGCGCCCAAGCGGGAGCCCTCGCCGGCTCGCCGTTGGCCGCAACAGGTCGAGACGGTCGGTGAACTCTCGACCAAGGTGGACGAGCCTTATGTCGTCGACCGGATCAAATTGCCCGAGGTCAATCCGTGGAAAGCGCCCCTGTTCACCTCGGCGTTCGACTTCCTGCCCGATGGTCGCGCCGTCGTGGCGACTTTCCATGGTGATGTCTTCCTCGTCTCCGGCCTGGACGCCCAGCTCGGGAAAATCACCTGGCGGCGTTTCGCCGCGGGGCTCTATCATCCGCTCGGCCTGAAGGTGGTCGGCGGCGAGGTCCTCGTCACTTGCCGCGATGGTCTCTGGAAACTGCGCGATGTCGATGGCGACGGCGAATGCGACCGGTACGAGGTCTTCAATTCGGACCTCCAGGTGACCCGCAACTTCCACGAGTTCGTCTTCGACCTGCAGGCCGACGCCGCGGGAAATCTTTATTTCATCAAGGCGGGTCCGGTGCGGAAGGGTGGGCGGGGTTTCGATGACATCTGCGATCACCACGGCTCGTTGTTCAAGGTCTCGCCGGATGGGCGGAAATTCGAGGTCGTCGCCACCGGTTTCCGGGCGCCCAACGGCATCGGCCTCAGCCCCGCGGGCCAGCTCACGACCGGCGACAACGAAGGCACCTGGACGCCGGTCTGCCGGCTCAATTGGATCAAGGCGGGCGGCTTCTACGGGGTGCCGCCCTTGGCGCATCGCGCCACCGAGCCGACGGATTACGACCGTCCGCTGTGCTGGTTCCCCAAGGACGTTGATAATTCGAGCGGCGGCCAGGTCTGGGTCACTTCCGATAAGTTCGGCCCCTGGAAAGATCGTCTCCTGCACCTCAGCTACGGGACGTGCTCGCTCTTCGGGGTGCTCCCGCAGGAGGTGACCTTCCGCGGCCAGCCCCAGATGCAGGGCGGCGTCACCCGTTTCAACGTGAACTTCGACAGCGGCGCCATGCGCGCGCGGTTCAATCCCCGGGACGGCCAGCTCTACGTCGTGGGTCTGCGCGGCTGGCAGACGACCGCGACGCGCAACGGCTGCCTGCAGCGCGTCCGCTATACCGGCGCGGCCTACCGGGCCCCGCTGCAACTCTCCGTCCAGCCTGGTCGCGTCGTGCTGACCTTCGGGGCCCCGGTCGACCGCAAGTCCGCCGCGGATCCCGCCAGCTGGAACGCCGAGCTCTGGGATTACGTCTGGTCCGCCGCCTACGGTTCGCCGGATGTCTCGACGCTCGCGCCGGCCCGCGCCGCCGCGGAGCTGGGCAAGGACGGCAAGCCGGAGTTCTCCAAGGACCAGATGGCCGAACGCAAGCACGACCCCTTGGCGATCCGGGCCGCCCGCGTTTCCGCCGATGGCCTGACCGTGACCCTCGACGCCCCGGACCTGCGTCCCGCCATGCAGATGGTGCTCAAGTACGACCTGAAGTCCGCCGACGGTCAGGAACTGCGCGGGCAGGTGGTGAACACCATCCACGCCCTGACAAAGTAAGCCCGCCGCCTACTTGCCGTTCGGCACGTAGCCCTTCCAGAGCCATTCGAGGGCGTTCGGCAGGATCTGGGCGCGCGCCGGGCCGAGGCCGTGGCCGGCGTTCAGGCAGAAGAGGTATTGGTAGGGGTAGCCCTTGTCCTTGAGGACCTTGGCCATGCGGTGGTTCGCCTCGACCCAGTCATGCATGCCGTCGCGCATCACGTTCGGATTGAAGTTGTCGCGGTCGCCGACGGCCAGGTACAGGCGGATCGGCTTGCGCTCGGACTTCGGGATGAGCTGGTCGTGGAAATCCCAGGCGCCGCCCGGCGTGGCGGGGTCGAAGGGCCACTGCTGGTTGACGAAAGTGCCCGAGAGCGTGAGGACGCGCCGGAACCATTCGGGGTGGTACCAGGCCATGATCAGCGCGGCCGAACCCCCGGAACTGGTGCCCATCGTGGCGCGACCTTCGGGGTCGGTGGTGAATTTCACTCCGGTCTTCTGCTCCACCTGCGGGAGCACCTCGAGCTGGATGAATTCCGCGAAGAGACCTGACATCGTGTCGTATTCCTTGCCGCGCTCATGGCCTTGGGCGTCACCGCCCCCGTTCGCGATCATGACGGTCACGACCGGAGGGATCCGTTTCTGGGCGATCAGGTTGTCGAGGATTCGGCAAAGGCCGAGGTCGGGTTTGCCGAGACCGGGACCGTCGTGCGTGACCAGCAGCGGGGCGGCGGTGCCCGGCACGTATTGCGCCGGGATGTGCACGGTGATCGTGCGCTTGTAATCGATGGGATGGGTCTCGACGATCAGCGTCTTGGGGTTCTTCGGGTCGGGCGTGCCGAACTCCTTGCGCGCGATGCCGGGGTTGAAGCGTTGGCAGTCCTTCGAGTTCATCACGAACTGCTCGACGCGGCCCTGGGGGACGCCGGCGATCGCCTTGGTCTCGGGGGCGGCCACGTAGTCCGGCCCCACCACGAAATCACCGGTGGCGTCGGCCGAGGGCGTGGCGCCGGCTTTGCCATCGAGCCGCGTGAACTTCGGCGCCGTCGGGCCATCGAAGGGACGGGTCGGCGGCTGGGGGCGGGCGGCCGGCTTCGGAGCCGGGGCGGCCGCCTTGGGGGCATCGGCGGCACCGAGACCGGCGAAGCTGGTCAGGGCGAGGAAGAGGGCGGGGCGCAGGCGCATGGGGAATACGGGGTTAGTCCCGTTTAAGGGCCCCGGGTTCCCGGCACGCAAGCCTTTCGCGGCCCATGATGGCCAACCGGACCGCGACGCCGATGCGCGGACTCCATCAGGACGTTGGCGAAGCTGGCTGAATATCGGATCGGCAAGGCCCGACGACCTTGGGAGCGAGGTCGGTCCGCAAGCCGCAGGCTGGGTCGATGGATCGTCTTTCCCCGGGGGGCCGGCTTACCTGCTCGTCGTGATTTTGGTGGCGCTGGTGGCGAAACGATTCTCTCCCTCCGGGGTGGTGACCTTCACGTTCTTGAAGTCGGCTTGCTGGATGTTGAAAAGACCGAGCGGCAGGTCGGCCTTGATGGTCACGTTTTCCATCACAAGATGGCGGACCGGGGCTTCCGGCAGCCCCCAGATCAATCCGGCCCTGCCGCCCGCGGCCACGGTCGCGGCGATGTTGCGGAAGGTGATGTCCTCATAGACCGGGGTCGTCTTGGTCACGGGCATGGCGGGGTAGGTCGCGGCGGCGTCCGCGGTGAGCTTGGCGAGATCGCGGTAGCGCTTATCCTTCTCCCCGTATGTTCCGTAGATGAGGATGGGCATCCCGACGTCGGTCATCTTGAGGTTTTCGTAGGTGATGCGCGTCAGGTGGCCGCCCCTGTCCCGGTCGGACTTGATGCGGATGCCGCATTCGGTCCCTTCGAACACGCAATCTCGCACGGTGAAGTCGGAGACCCCTCCCTCGGTGTAGCTGCCGATGGAGACGCCATGCCCCATGCCGTAACGGCAGTTGCGGATCAGGACGCCCGACGTGTCCTTGCCGCAGGTGTAGTTGTCGTCGCCCACGCTGATGTCGCAGTCCGCCACGAGGATGTTGCGGCCGCTGACGTCGCAAGCGTCGGTGTTGTGGCTGGGGCTGACCGGGTCCTTGGAGGAAGGCGCGCGGACGGTGACCTTCGAGACGGTCACTTCCTTGCCGCGGATGGCGATGTGGAACATCGGCGAGTTGCGGAGCGTGACTCCTTCGATCAGGATGCGCTCGCAATCATGCAGGCCGATCATGCGGGGCCGCTTCTTGGACTTGTCCTTGGCGGCGGGCCACCAGTCGGAGCCCTGCCCTTCGATCGTACCGGTGCCGGTCACGGCCAGGTCGGTCAGTCCTTTGGCTCCGATGAAGTCGGCCGGGTCGTGGGTGCCGCCAGGGTACCGGGAGAGGGGGAGCATGGTCAGCGTCACGCCGGCGTCGATCTGCAGGCGTAGGCGACTGCAGAGTTTCAGCGGTCCGCATAGGACGTTCCCTTTGGAAAGCCTGACCGTCCCTCCGCCCAGGCTTGCCGCCTTGTCGATGGCTTTCTGGACGGCCCGGGTGTCGTCGTTCGCGCCATCGGCGACGAGACCGAAGTCCTTTGCGTCGAAGATCGCGGAGGGAATCCGGGGGGTCTCGGGTTGGACGTCCTTCGCCTCGGCGTGGGACAGGTGGCCGATGAGCGAGAGCGTCAGGAGGAGTCGGAGCATCGTCATGTGCGTGATGGAAGGGGTGAGGTCAGTTGCGGAAGCGCATGATCCGGCGGTATTCGGCCGGGGTCATGTTCTCCGTGCGGCGGAAGGCCGCGAAGAAGGAGTTGAGGTTAGGGTAGCCGCAGCGATGGGCGATGGCCTGGATCTTCTCGGAGGAGCCGGCGAGCAGCCGCTTGGCCGAATCGATGCGCACGGTGCGTAGGCGGTCGCCCGGGGTGCAGCCGACGTGCTTGACGAACGCCTGGCGCAGCCCGCGCTCGGACATGTGGGCGATGGCCGCGAGTTCCTTCACGCCGAGCGGCCCGGCGAAATGGTCGGTGATGTGGTGCAGGGCCCGGATGACGCCGTCATGGCCGGTCGCCAGGATATCGCTGCTCATGCGGGTGATCACGCCGGCGGGCTGGATGCGGATCGGCTCGGGCGGGGCGGGTTCGCCGCGCATCAGGCGGTCGAGCAGTTCGGCGCCGCGGTAGCCTTGCTCCTCGAGGTTGGTGTCGACGCCCGAGACGTATTTCTTGATCGCGCCGACCGAGAGCAGGTAGTCGTCGATGCCGACGATGGCGACCTGCGTCGGGACGTGGAGGCCGGCTTCTTCGCAGAGCTCGCGCAGTTCGACGGCGAGGGTGCCGTTGGCCGCGAAGACCGCGAACGGCTTCGGGGTTTCCTTGAGCCGGGTGATGAGCCAGGCCCGGCGGCGTTGCCATTCGTCCTTGGCCTTGCCGGCCTTGGCGCCGGTCCAGCGCAGGGGTTCGCAGGCGAGGCCGCGTTTAAGGAGCGCCGCCGTGAAGGCCTGGCCGCGTTCGACCTGGGACCAGTTTTCGGTATCGCTGAAGAAGCCGAAGCGGGTCATTCCGCGTTCGATGAAGTGTTCGGCGACCAGTTCGCCCGTCTTCGCATGGTCCTGCACCACGTGCGCGAACGGCATGTCGCGGCGGCGGAGGGAGAAGTCGACGGTCGGCTTGTCGGCCTGCCGGACGAACTCGGCGAGGTCGTCGCCGGCGCCGAGCCAGGCGAGGATGCCGTCGCCGTCCCAGCCCCGCGGGATCACCTTCTCGTGGATGATGCTGTGCGAGGCCAGATGCCAGCGGTGTTCGGACGCATAGGTGGCGATGCCTTGCAGCAGCCGGTGGTCGTACCAGCCGAGGGCCAGGAGGACGTTGCGGGGCCTCTTGGCGGAGGTCTTCACTGGTCGTAGCTCCGGAGGAACGGATGCAAGGTCTCGGCCTGACGGCCAGGTGCGCCGAACCAGGAGCGGAGCGGGGCGGGCCATTCCTTGCCGAGAGGTACCAGTACGAAATGTCCCGAGACCGATTTTAGGGACGAGGCCTTGAAGTCGGACTTGTTGTCGACGCCTTCGTCCTTGTCCTCGTCCTTGGCTTTGCTCTTGGAGTTTTTGCCTCCCTCCGAGACGTGGGTGAGGAGGTTGATGGCGCCACGATGTTCGACCGAGACCGTCTGGCCATCCGCGGCGAGCAGAAGGCCTTCGCCCGTCGCCGAGGTCAGCAAGGCGAGCTCGGTGCCTCGACGTTGGCCCGGGAAGTAGAGGTCGTCGCGACCCAGGTGATGGAGCCCGTATTCGGCGTGGCGATCCTTGCCCGGATAGTTGGCGTAAGGACCCATGCCCAACCAGCGGAATTCCGTCTGGGTCGCCGGGGTCGCCAAGGTGAAGCCGGTTTCCACCAGGTTGTCCTGCGCATTCACGGGGAGGAAGTGGTAGGCCACCTTGATCGCACCGCTCGGGCGGATGGCGAATTCATATTCACCTGCGATGCCTTGGTCCGGATGGCCCGGTCGGGCGTAGGTTCCGGCGACCTTGAGTAGGTAGCCGTCCTTGGTCTTTTCGGCGGAGGTGCGGAGGTCCTTGGGCGACTTCAGCAGTTCGCCACTCCAGTATTTGGCTTCGCCTTCGCGGCGCTTGCCCAGCTCGGTGATGAGGAGCTTGCGGCCGGTGTGGGGGCCTGCGGCCGAGAAAAGCGTCGCACCTTGCGCGTCGGTCAGGGCGACCTCTCCGGTCTGGCGATCCACGCGGAGGCTCCAGCGATCGTTGCGGACGACGATGGCCGCCGCGTCGACGATCAGGGCGGAGGTCGTCTCGGGCAGGGATTTCTGCACGACCGAGGAACGATGAGACAGGTCGCAGCCAGTATCGATTCTCAGGGAGCGCTCGTAGATCGACTGTCCTTCCGGGTTAAGGCAGCGAAGTTCCAGGGCATAGACGTCATCGCCGGCCTGAGCCGGAACTTTGGCCGGGATGAGGAGGGTTTCCTTGGCCTTCGCCTGGACCGTGAGGCGGAGGTCTCCCGAGTCCAACGCCGTCTGGTTGCGCCGGAGGGTCCAGCGGAGCACGTGGCCGGCCAGCGAACGGAAGTCGTGACGGTTCTCGGTCACGACCTTGAAGCCGCCGTTGGCCTCCGCGACGAGCGAGGGCGCGGCCTCGATCTGGATCGGTGAGTAGACTTTGCGCAGCCACCAATAATCGACCTGAGGAGTGCGGTCGGAGTAGACGATGCCGTCCACTCCGAAGTAACCGTTGGTATCGTAGTAGCGATGCTCGTCCAGCCAGACCATCAGGTCGCCGTTGGTTACGGTTGCCGGATCCTTGGCTTCACGCAGCAGTCCTTGGTCCTGGAATTTCCAGACGGCGCCGCCGGCGGCGCGGGGGTTGGCGTACATCGCGTCCCAGGCGTCCTGGAGCCCTTTGCCGCCCCGAGAAATGCCGCGCATATGCGCATATTCGGTCGCCACGATCGGCCTTTCCAGCTTGGCGGCATAGTCGCTGATGGTGCTGCCGGAGGGATAGTGGGGCGAGTAGAGGTCGACGTAGGCCGGGAATTTTTCCCAGTTCGTCCGGAAGTGGGAGCCCATCGTGGGGAAGGTGATCGGCCGGGTCGGATCGAGTTCCTTCACGAACTTGCCTGCGTTGAGGCCGAGCGGATTGACGGGGTTCTCGTTGCCGAGCGACCAGAAGATGATCGACGCATGGTTCTTGTCGCGGGAGACCGTGGCCTTGGCGCGACGGTAGAGGTCTTCCTGGAATGCGGGATCCTTCAGGTGCTCGCGTCCATGGATGAAGGGCACCTCGCAATCGACGTAGAAACCCATCTCGTCGGCGAGGTCGAGCAGCTTGGGGTGGGGCGGGTAGTGCGACGTCCGGATGAAGTTGATATTGGCCTGACGCATCAGCGTGAGATCCTTGCGGAGTCTCTCCTCGGTGGCGACGCGTCCTTCTTCCGGCCACATCTCGTGGTGGTCCACTCCGCGCAGCTTGATCGGTCGGCCGTTGAGCATCAGCACGCCCGCCTGGATCGTCACCTGGCGCAGGCCCACTTTCTGTTCAAGCTGCTGGCTGACCTTGGCGTCGACCTTCAGCTCCATCTTCAGCCGATAGAGCGAGGGGTTTTCGGCATTCCAGAGCCGAGGGTTCGCGACGACCATGGAGCCGCGACCTTGTCCGTCGGAGCCTAGGGATATGTTGCAGCTGCCGGCCGCCTTGCCTTCAGGGTCGACCAAGGTGGCGGAGAGTTCCGCCTTGTCCGAGGCTCGGACCGTGAGGTCGACATGCGCCGTGCCGTCGGGGCGGAGTTCGGTGCGGACGACGTGATCGAGCAGGTGGGTCGCCGGCAGGGTGTACAGCGCGACTTCACGGTAGATCCCTGAGATGGACCAGCAGTCCATGGTGTCGAAGTCCCAACCGCGGCTTCGCGTCGAGATGCGCACCGCAAGCACATTGTCGCCGGGGATGAGCGCATCGGTCACGTCGAAGGTGGCCGGATTGAAGCCGCTGTTCCATTCGCCGAGCTTCTTGCCGTTCAGCCAGACGACGTAGCCGAAAAGGGCGCCCTCGAAACGAAGATAGCGCCGCTCGCCCGGCTTCGGGGCAGCGACCTTGAACGTGCGACGGTAAAGTCCCAGACCGTCCGCGAGGTCTCCCGCGTAACGAGGGGTGGCGAAGCCTTGCAGCTCCCAGTGTCCGGGCACCTTGATTTCATGCCAGTTCGAGACGTCGTGCGTCGGATTGACAAAGGCCTCATCCGGGCCGGCATCCTGACCTGTGACATACTTGAACTTCCAAGGTCCGTTCAGGCTGAGGGCGGCTTCGTTCCCGGAAGGGGGTAATGAATAGAAGTCCATCGAATCGGCATAGCCGAAACCCGTGGAAGCAAGTAGCATCAACAAGTGGGAGAACAGTGTTTTCATCCTGTATTTGTTGGGATATGTGCGAAGAGATTGACCGACCATCCGAAGGCCGCAATCGCCGATATGGGCGGATGATATCCGAGAAACGGCATCAGCCGACGCCTCGTCGACAAGCCCAGTTCGGCTGTGGTTCAGGCGTCCTTGCGGGCGTCGAGGTCCATCCAGCGGGCCAGGGCCTCGGCGTGCTCGGCTTCGGCGGCATGGAGGCGTTTCTGCAACGCGGCGGCCTTGGCGCCTCCGTCCTTGTAGATCTCGGGGTCGCCGAGCTGCACGGTGAGTTGGGCCTGCTCGGCCTCGAGCTGCTCGATCCGGCCCGGCAAGGCCTCGAGCTCCTTGCGCTCCTTGTTGTTCAGTTTCGCCCCCGCCGGGGCGGCGGCGCCACCGGCCTTGTCCGCGGCGGGCTTCGCGGCCGGCAAGGCGGCGAGCGCGCTCTGGCGCTTGGCGACCGCGATCCGGGCGAGCTCGTTGCGCCAATCGGTGTAGCCGCCGGCGTGTTCGGTCACGACGCCCTCGCCTTCGAAGACGAGCGTGCTGGTCACGACGTTGTCGAGGAAGGCACGGTCGTGGGAGACGAGGATCAAGGTGCCCGCGTAGTCGACCAGGATATCCTCGAGCACGTCGAGGGTCTCGGCGTCGAGGTCGTTGGTCGGCTCGTCGAGGACCAGCACGTTGGCGGGCTTGGTGAAGAGGCGGGCGAGCAGCAGACGGTTGCGTTCGCCGCCGGAGAGCACCTTCGCCTTGGAGCGGGCGCGGGTCGGCTCGAAGAGGAAGTCCTGGAGGTAGCTGATCACGTGGCGGGAACGGCCTTGGACGACGACGGAGTCGCCGTCGCCCGCGAGGTTCTCGGCGACGGTCTTGTTGTCGTCGATCTGGTCGCGCATCTGGTCGAAGTAGACCACCTCCATCTTGGTGCCGAACTTCAGGTTGCCCGAGGTGGGCGCGAGCTGGCCGAGGAGCATCTTGACCAAGGTGGTCTTGCCGGCGCCGTTGGGGCCGATGAGGCCGACCTTGTCGCCGCGGTTGAGGACGAGGCTGAAGTCGCGGATGAGGGGTTGGCCGCCCGGGTAGGCGAACGCGATGTTCTCGGCCTCGACCACGCGGACGCCGGAGCGCTCGGCCTCGCTGATCTCCATCTTGGCGGAGCCGGTGGCGGTGCGCATCGCGCCGCGCTGGGCGCGCATCTTGACCAGCGCCTCCATGCGGGCGTTGGACTTGGTGCGGCGGGCGCCCGGGCTGCGGCGGGACCAGGCTTCCTCCTGGCCGAGCTTCTTGTCGAAGGCCGCGCGCTGGCGTTCCTCGGCGACGAAGAGCTCCTCCTTGCGGACCAGGTAGGTGTCGTAGTCGCAGGACCAGCTGGCGAGCTTGCCGCGGTCGAGCTCGATGATGCGGTTGGCCATGCGGCGCAGGAAGGCGCGGTCGTGCGTCACGAAGAGCAGCGGGATCTTCTGCTCGAGCAGGAACTCCTCCATCCAGAGGATCGAATCGAGGTCGAGGTGGTTCGTCGGCTCGTCGAGCAACAGGAGGCCGGGCTTGGCGGCCAGGGCCCGGGCGAGGAGGCAGCGGCGCTTCAGGCCGCCGGAAAGGTCGTTGAAGGCGCGGTCCTCGGGCAGCCCGAGGCGGGCGATCAGGTCGTCGACGCGCAGGTCCTTCTCCCAGTCCTCCGAGAGGTCGGTGTCGCGTAGGCCGGAGGTCGCGATATCGCGGACCGTCCCGGGCAGGTCCGCGGGGATCTCCTGGGTCAGGCGGGCGATGCAGACGCCGTCCGGGATGGTGACCGTGCCCGTGTCGGGGGCGGCCTCGCCGGCGGCGATGCGCATGAGGGTGGTCTTGCCGGCGCCGTTGCGTCCGAGCAGGCAGACCCGCTCGCCTTCCTCGATCTGCAGGTTGAGGTGGTCGAGCACGGGCGGTCCGCCGAAACTGACGTAGATATCAAGGAGACTGAGCAGGGCCATTCGGCCTTGAAGTGAGAGAGGGCGGGGCGGGAGGCGAGTAAAATGGCGAGGGAAGGACCGCTTCCCGAAACGAACACTTGTCGGAAGGGTTGGATAGGGTGTATTTCCTTTATCAACCCCATGCGTCGTCTTCTCCTGCTCGCCCTCGCCACGGTCGCCCTCGCCGACGGCCCCAAGGACAACGTGGCCACCGCGGTCCGCCCGATCCCCCCGCCCGGCGTCCCCGTCCCCGAGGCCGATCGCAAGGCGATCCAACAGGCCCTGAGCGAGTTGCGCGTCGCCATCGACAACGCGACCAAGGCCCAGGCGAAGAACCCGCGCCTGCAGGAGCTGCTCCCCGACCTCGAGGTCTGCCACAAGGCCGCCGACTGGGCCCTGAAGTACAATGAGTTCTTCAAGGAGTCCGAATTCAAGTCCGCCCTGGAAGTGATCGCCGAGGGGAAGGCCCGCGCCGCGGCCTTCGCGAAAGGCGAGGCGCCCTGGACGACGCAGAAGGGGCCGGTCGTGCGCGGGTACCGCTCGCGGCTCGATGGCTCCGTCCAGCCCTACGGCATCGTGGTCCCGGAGAACGCGGGGGCCGGCCCCCTGCGCCTCGACTTCTGGTGCCACGGTCGCGGCGAGAACCTCAGCGAGCTGAACTTCGTCCAGGATCGCCGCAAGTCCGTCGGCCAGCTGCCGGCGACCAACCGTTATGTCCTGCATCCCTACGGCCGCTATTGCTGCGCGAACAAGTTCGCCGGCGAGGTGGACCTCTGGGAGGCCTACGAGCATGCCCGCCGATCCTACGCCTTCGACGAAGACCGTCTCTTCATCCGTGGTTTCAGCATGGGCGGCGCGGCGGTCTGGCAGTTCGGCGCCCATTACGCCGATCGCTGGTGCGCCATCAATCCCGGCGCGGGCTTCGCCGAGACCCCGGAGTTCCTGAATATCTTCCAGAACGAGGACGTGTCCCGGATCCCCGCCTGGCAGCAGACGCTCTGGTCCTGGTACAACGCCACCGACGTGGCCGCGAACTTCGCGAACGCCCCCTTGATCGCCTACAGCGGGGAGATCGACAAGCAGAAGCAGGCCGCCGACGTGATGGCCAAGCACCTGCGGGCCGAGAACCTCGAGCTGGTCCACGTCATCGGGCCGAAGACCGCCCACAAGATCCACCCCGATTCCTTGGCGGAGATCGAACGCCGGCTCGCGGCCATCGCCGCGGTCGGTCGCGACCGCACCCCTCGCGAGGTCACCTTGGTCACCTATTTCCTCCGCTACAACCGCATGCACTGGGTCCAGCTCGACCGCATGGGGCAGCATTGGCAGCCCGCCCGTCTCGCCGCCGAGGTGGACGGAGACAACGCCGTGACCGTCAAGACCCTCAACGTGACCGGCTTCACCCTGGACATGGCGCCGGGTCACGCGCCGTTCTCGCAACGCGGCAAGGTCGTCGTCCATATCGACGGCCAGGACCTCGAGACCCCGCCGCCCGCTACCGACCGGTCCTGGAAGGTCTCCTTCGCGCGGGGCGCGGCCAACGGCAAGTGGGTCGCGATCCAGGCTTATGACGACGAGGCCGGGTTGGTGAAGCGCCACGGCCTGACCGGGCCGGTCGACGACGCCTTCATGGACGCCTTCCTCTTCGTCTCCCCGACGGGCCAGCCGATGCACGCCAAGTCCGGGGCCTGGGCCAAGGCGGAGATGGAGCGCGCCAGCTGGGAATGGCGCCGCCAGTTCCGCGGCTACGCCCCGGTCAAGACGGACAAGGACGTCCGCGACGAGGACATCGCGGCCAACAACCTCATCCTCTGGGGCGATCCCGCGAGCAACGCGCTGCTCGCGCGCATCATCGCCAAGCTGCCGATCACCTGGACCGCGGAGAAGCTCGTCGTGAACGACAAGACCTACTCCCCTCAGGACCACATGCCGGTGCTCATCTACCCGAATCCGCTCAACCCGGCGAAATACGTGGTGATCAACAGCGGCTTCACGTACCGCGAATACGACTACCTCAACAACGCCCGGCAGGTGCCGAAGCTGCCCGACTGGGCGGTGATCGACCTGAACACCCCGGTCTCGCCCCAGGCTCCTGGCGCCATCCCGGACGCCGGCTTCTTCGACGAGCACTGGCGCTGGCGCGTCCGCTGAGCCGACGCCCCTCGCCCATGCCCATCATCACCGAGAAGGAGCTG
>Ga0214919_10002557_pt1 | contig 28493 bp, 23 predicted proteins | sample LL1503_MetaG_FD_177994 | JGI IMG/M metagenome (GOLD analysis project Ga0214919, IMG submission 177994) | Freshwater microbial communities from Lake Lanier, Atlanta, Georgia, United States - LL-1503 | ecosystem: Environmental > Aquatic > Freshwater > Lake | place: USA: Georgia | collected... | reverse complement strand
GAGCAGCACGCCGTCACGTTCGCCGCCGGGCTGGCCTGCGAGGGCATGAAACCGGTGATCGCGATCTATTCAACCTTCCTGCAGCGCGCCTACGACCAGCTGATCCACGATGTGGCGATTCAAAATTTGCCGGTGGTGTTTGCACTGGACCGCGCTGGTCTGGTGGGCGCCGATGGCGCAACCCACGCGGGTGCCTATGACATCGCTTACCTGCGCTGCATTCCCAACCTTGGTGTGGCTTGCCCGGCCGATGAAAACGAATGCCACCAGTTGTTGTGCAGCGCCTACGAGCAGGATCATCCGGTCGCCGTGCGCTACCCGCGTGGCGCAGGCGCCGGGGTGGCGGTTGCGCCGGGGCTGCAGGCGCTTCCCTACGGAAAGGGCGAATTGCGGCGCAAGGGCCATCGCATCGCGCTGCTGGTGTTCGGAACGCTGCTGTATCCGGCGCTGGAAGCGGCCGGCGAATTGGACGCGAGCGTCGTCAACATGCGCTGGGCCAAGCCGCTGGATACCGAACTGCTGCTCGAAGTGGCCCGTCGGCACGACGCGCTGGTGACGATCGAAGAGGGCAGCGTTCTGGGTGGCGCTGGCAGTGCGGTGGGCGAGGCCTTGCAGGCAGCCGGCTTGGTCAAGCCGATCCTGCATCTGGGGCTGCCCGACCAGTTCATCGAGCACGGCGACCCGGCCAAGCTGCTGTCGGCGATCGGCCTGGACGCCACCGGCATCGCCAGGTCGGTCCGCGATCGTTTTGGCACCCTGATAGCGGTGCAGCCCGCACTCAAGGCCGCCGCCTGAGGCGCTGCGATCTGCAAGGGAAAACCCGCCCCCCGCTGCCTGCCAGACTTTCTACAATAGAGGATGACTGTACCCAGTCTTCGCCGGCCCGTGGCCGGCACGTTGATCAACCTAACTCGCGGAGTGCCCACCATGGATCGTCGTTCCCTTATCAAAAATGCCGGCATCGCCGGTGTGCTGGCTGCAGGCGTCGCGCCGGCGGTCCATGCGCAGGCTACGCTGCGTTGGCGCATTGCGTCGAGCTTCCCGAAGTCGCTTGACACCCTGTTTGGCGTCTGCGATGTTTTCGCGAAGAAGGTCAGCGACATGACCGGCGGCAAGTTCGTCATCACCACCCATGCTGCCGGCGAGTTGATGCCCGCGTTCGGCGTGCTCGACGGCGTATCCAATGCAACCGTCGAGATGGCCAACACGGCGCCGTACTACTTCTTCGGCAAGGACCCCACCTACGCGATCGACTGCGCGATACCGTTCGGTCTCAACAGCCGCCAGATGACGGCCTGGATGTACGAGGGCAATGGACTCAAGCTGATGCGCGAGTTCTATGCCAAGGTCGGCATCATCAATTTCCCGATGGGCAATACCGGCGTGCAGATGGGTGGCTGGTTCCGCAAGGAAGTCAACTCGCTGGCAGACCTTAAGGGGATGAAGTTCCGTATCGGCGGCTTTGGCGGCAAGGTGCTCGAACCCCTTGGCGTGGTGGCGCAGAACATTCCGGGCGGCGAGATTTACCAGGCGCTGGAAAAGGGAACCATCGACGCCGCAGAGTGGGTCGGCCCTTATGACGACCTGAAGCTGGGCTTCAACAAGGTGGCGCCCCATTACTACTATCCCGGCTTCTGGGAAGTGGGCCCACAACTCGCGCTGTATGTGAACCAGAAAGCCTACGACGGTCTGTCGGGCGAGTACAAGGCGATCGTCGAGGCGGCTGCGGCCTATGCGCACACCGACATGCAGGCCAAGTACGACTACAAGAACCCGGCGGCGCTCAAGACACTCGTGGGTTCAGGCGTCAAGTTGCATGCATTCCCGAAGGATGTGATGGCGGCGGCGTTCAAGTCGGCGGAGCAGGTCTACAGCGATCTGAGCAACTCGAATCCGGCCTGGAAGAAGATCTATGCGGACTACTCCAACTACCGCCGCGAAGCCAATCTGTGGTTCCGCTTTGCAGAGGCGACGATGGACGACTTCATGCAGGCACAAAAACTCTGATCCCGAACAGGGTTTTGGCAGCAACAAAAAACCCCGCTTCGGCGGGGTTTTTTGTTGCTGCGGCTTGGGGCGCTATGGCTTCTTGGCCTGGTCGTTCTTGAGCGATTCCATCAACAATTTCATCGGGTCTTCTTTTTCTTCCGCTGCCGGAACAGATCCGGACGCAGCACCCGCAGCGCCAGCAACTCCTGTGTCGTTGGCCAGAGACGCCTTTGGCGCGGCCTGCATTTCACGGAAAACCTTGTCGGCGTCGATAGTGGTTTCCTGGCTCAGTCCGCTCGACACCAGTACGGGAAACGCGATGATCAGGCCCACCATCACGACCTGTATCACGACGAAGGGTACCGCGCCCCAGTAGATCTCCTCGATCGTCACCTTCTTGATCGGCATCTTCGTCACCCGGTCGGTGTAGTCTTCTACTGGCGCGACACTGCGCAAGTAAAACAGCGCAAAACCGAAGGGCGGATGCATGAACGAGGTCTGCATGTTGACCGCCAGCAGCACGCCGAACCAGACCAGGTCGATACCGAGCTTTTCCGCCACCGGCCCGATCAGCGGGATGATGATGAATGCGAGTTCAAAGAAGTCCAGGAAGAAGGCCAGCACGAACACCAGGATATTCACCACGATCAGGAAGCCCAGCTGGCCACCCGGAAGACCTGTGAGCAGGTGCTCAACCCATTTCGGCCCGTCCACACCCTGAAAAGCCAGGCTGAAAACGGTCGCGCCGATCAGGATGAACAGCACGAAGCACGACAGCTTCATGGTCGAGTCCATCGCCTGCCGGATCAGCTTCATGTCGATGCGCCCGCGCGCAATCGCCATCACCAGCGCGCCGACCGAGCCCATCGCGCCCCCCTCAGTGGGCGTCGCGATGCCCAGAAAGATGGTTCCCAGTACCAGGAAGATCAGTGCCAGCGGCGGAATCAGCACAAAGGTGACGCGCTCGGCCATATTCGACAGCAACCCGAGTTTGAGCAGCTTGTTGATCAGCGAGGCGAAGAAGGCAACGCCCACGCCCACACACATCGAGGTGACGATCAACTCGTCCAGCGGGACCGCGGCGGGCCGCGACTTGGCAAATGCCAGCGCCGCCGCCACCGAAAGAGCGACCAGGATGCCCAGCGAGCGCAGGCCCGAACTGCCGTCCTGCTCGCGGATGGTGCGGGCCTCGGCCGGCAGCGCCGGAACCCACTGGGGCCGGACGTAGCTGATGAGCAGGATGTACACGATATACAAGCCGGTCAGTACGAAGCCGGGTATGAACGCGCCCTTGTAGAGGTCGCCGACGCTCTTGCCCAGTTGGTCGGCCAGAACGATCAGCACCAGCGACGGCGGGATGATCTGCGCCAGCGTTCCCGAGGCCGCGATGACCCCGCCTGCGACGCGCCGGTCGTAGCCGTAGCGCAGCATGATCGGCAGCGAAATAAGCCCCATCGAGATGACCGATGCGGCGACGACTCCGGTGGTGGCAGCGAGCATCGCGCCGACCAGAATGACTGCGTACGCCAGGCCGCCGCGAATCGGCCCGAAGAGCTGGCCAATGGTGTCGAGCAGGTCCTCTGCCATGCCTGAGCGTTCCAGTATCAACCCCATGAAGGTGAAGAACGGTATCGCCAGCAGCGTGTCGTTTTGCATGATGCCGAACATGCGCAGCGGCAGACTCTGCAGGAAGGCCGGCTGTATGAGTCCAAGCTCGACGCCGACAAAGCCAAAAAATAGTCCGCAGGCGGCGAGCGAGAAGGCCACCGCATAGCCAAACATCAGGAAGACGATTAGCGACGCGAACATGATCGGCGCCATGTTGGCGATCAGGAATTCGTTCATTTGCGGGCTCCTAACAGCGCCGCTTCACGCGCGGCGACTTCTTTTTCCAGCAGGAACGCGGCAAACTCTTCCTCGGGCGTCTTGGCGCCCTGCTTCTTGCTGGGGTCCGGTATCCGACCCTGTAGGAAGGCGACTCGTTTGATGAGTTCTGACACCGCCTGCATTCCCAGCAGGAACAACCCAGCTGGCAGCAGCGCAAACACCGGCCAGCGGATAAGGCCGCCCGCGTTGGACGACATTTCCTGGGTGACGAAGGCGTTGATCACCAGGGGCATCGCCAGCTTGATGATGAAATAAACAAAGGGCAGCAAGAAGACGCAGATGCCGACAATGTCGATCCAGATCTGGGTGCGTTTGGAAAAGCGGCCCGATACCACGTCGATCTTCACATGCTCCTGGCGCATCAGGGTATAGCCGGCAGCTAGCATGAACACCGCGGCAAACAGGTACCACTGGATCTCCAGATAGGCGTTGGAGCCGATGTTCAGGGCCTTGCGCGATACTGCGTTGCCGGCGCTGATCAGCACCGATGCGAGAACCAGCCAAGCGACCCAGCGGCCGACCCATTCGCTGATCTGATCTATCCGTTTGGACAGCGATAACAGGAAATTCATGTTGTCTCCGGAAATGCGTCATACGCGAATGCGTGCCTTGGGCAGTGGCTCCCCGCCGACGAGCGGGGCCCGACCGATTCTAGTGCTTCGTGGCTTTCCTGAGCTATTGATAGCGCCCGCGCCAGACTGAATCGCACTAGGGTAAACGCTTAGTGCAGCGGGTTCGCGGCCCGTTGCCTCAGCTTCTCTCGCGCTGGCGCAAGGCGCTGAGATAATGGCCCATGCCGGTGACAAAGCCCCACTCCATCGACTCGATTGCCATGCGATCGGCCGGCGCCGATCTGTTGTCGGTGGCGCTGATGGACGCGCGCAACCATACGCTGTATCTGGCCGGGCAACTCGCGGCCGCACTGGGGGAAGACGGCTTTCGTGTGGCACCGCTTGCAGAGCTGAATCCGCCTCTGTGGGAACTGGGCCATATCGGCTGGTTTCAGGAGCGCTGGATAGCGCGCAACCTGCAACGCCTGCGTGGCAGCGCCTGCGACCCGCAGGCTTCGCGCCTGCCATCCATCGAAAGCGCTGCCGACGCCTTCTGGGACGATGCACAGGTGCCGCGATCGGATCGATGGGGGCTGGATCTGCCCGAACTGGGCCACGTCAAAGCCTATCTGCTGGCGACGCTGGAGGCGACGCTGGAACTGCTGGAAAAAGCGCCCGACACGGACGATGCGCTGTACTTTTTCCGGCTCGCGCTTTTTCATGAAGATGTGCGTGGCGAGGCGCTGGTGGTGATGGCGCAAACGCTGGGGGTTCCGGTGGCGCTGGCGGTGCCCGGCGCGGCGCTGGCGCGGGCGCCGCTGAGCGTTGCGGCCGGTCGTTGGCAGATGGGGCGTCTGCCCGGCGGTTTTTGCTTTGACAACGAGATGCCTGCGCATGCAGTGCAGGTTCCCGGGTTCGAGATCGACGCGCAGCCGGTGAGTTGGGCCCAGTACGTCGAGTTTGTCGACGATGGGGGCTACGACCGCGCCGAGTTGTGGCATCCCCAAGGCTGGCAATGGCTGCAAGGGCAAGCCGCCGGCGAGGGTGCGCAGCGTGGCGGCCGCGCACCGCGTTATGTCGAGCAGATTGGCGTTGCCAGCGGGGCCGTGATGCAAACCCGATTTGGAACGCCGCGGCGCATGCTCGGTGGCCAGCCGGTGCTGCATGCCAGCTGGTGGGAGGCAGACGCCTGGTGTCGCTGGGCTGGCCGGCGGCTGCCGGCCGAAGTCGAGTGGGAGATGGCTGCGCATCAGGCAGCGCGCAGCGGCTTTCGCTGGGGTGAGGTCTGGGAATGGACCGCCAGCACCGCCTTGGGCTACCCCGGTTTTGTCCCGCATCCATGGCGGGCTTGGTCGCAGGACTGTTTTGGCAGCCACAAGGTGCTGCGCGGTGCGTCCTTCGCGACCCGCGCGCGCATGAAGGATCCGAAGTTCAGGCGCTTCGCGCTACCGCAATCCGATCATATTTTTGCGGGCTTTCGCTCTTGCGCGATGTGAATTTCCACCAGGGAAGCAGGGCGCGCAGCGACTGCACCTCGCCGCTGCCGGCGGGTTGGTAACCGTCCATCGCGGCTAGCTTTTCCCGCCAATGCGCGCTGCGCAACAGCGCGCGCAGCGCCCGGGTCGCCGGTTTTTCGAGCGCCGATTTCAGGCACACCAGATGGTAATTTTCCTGCGCCAATGCAATGAAATCCAGGCCCTGGCTGCGCGCTGCGACGGCTATGCCCAGCCCTGCGTCGGCGCTGCCGCTGGCCACCGCGTGCGCCACCGCTGCGTGCGAGGGTTCGGTGCGCTCGTAGTCCTGTAGGTCGGCGCCGCGCATACCGTCTTGCGCCAGAAGCTCATCGAGCACCACCCGTGTGCCGGTGCCGTGTGCCCGGTTCACAAAGCGCGCCTGGCTGCGCTGCAGATCGCGCAGCGAATGGATCGCCAGCGGGTTGGATGGCGCCACCATCAGGCCCTGGGTGCGCTGCGCGAAGCCAATGATCTTGTGCCGCCCGGGTTGCAACAGCGGCTTGTAGATACGTTCGGCCAGCGATCCCGGGGCTGGCTGCTGCAGCGTATGAAAGCCGGCGATTTCGCATCGACCCTCGTTGAGCGCGCGGATCGCGTCGACGCTGCCGCAAAAACGGATGTCCAAATGCAGAGCCCCCTGCGGCTCGTCGTGTTGCCCGGGGCCCACCGCCAGCGCATGTTCGCGCAGTGCGGCCAGCGCGTCGTCATGGCTTGCGTACAGCGTGAGCACATGCGCGCTGTCGTCAAAAGCCACCGCGAAGGCGCGCTCGAGTTCTGCACGCAGCGACTCGATCTGCGGCTCCAGTCGCGCCTGGGCCTGGCGCTCCGCCCACATCAGCTTGCTACCAAACTCGCTCAGGCGCGCCGGCTGGCCTTTTTCCCACAGCACAAGCCCGTTGCCCAGTTCGCTCTCCCAGCGCTTGAGTTCACCCCAGACATGGCGGTAGGAAAAGCCAAGCGCGCGCGCAGCGCCTGAAATCGACCCGTGCACGGCTACCGCCTGCAGCAGCGCAATCAGCGGGTTGCGCACCGTGGCGGGTCCGCTGTCGCGTCCGAGGGTGTAGTGAAACTGGATCCTATGCAAGTTGCTTCCTATCGCCGGGTTATGCCGCGGCGCCTACCATACCTGAACTTATGTCCACCTTTTCACAAAGCGCTGCCACCGCCTTCGATCTGGTTGTCTCCAACGACCCGGTCCTGTGGGCCATCGTGGCGCGCTCGCTGGCGGTGAGCGCCAGCGCCTGTCTGATCGCATGCGCCCTGGGGTTGCTGATGGGCGCCTGGTTGGGCGTCGCGCGCTTTGTCGCGCGCGCGGCGGTGCTGGCGGTGCTCAACGCGTTGCTGGCGATTCCCTCGGTGGTGGTCGGGCTGATCGTCTACCTGCTGCTGTCGCGCTCGGGTCCGCTAGGATTCCTCGGCTGGTTGTTCAGTTTCAAAGCGATGGTGCTGGCGCAATGCGTGCTGGTGCTGCCGGTCGTCACTGCGCTGACGCGCCAGTCGGTGGAAGACGCCGAGCGCGCACATGGCGAACAATTGCGCTCGCTTGGCGCCGGCACATGGCTGCGTGCTGTGTTGCTGGCCTGGGACGAGCGCTATGCGCTGCTCACGGTGCTGCTGGCGGCTTTCGGGCGCGCGGTGTCCGAGGTCGGCGCGGTGATGATCGTGGGCGGCAACATCGACGGCTTTACCCGGGTGATGACCACCGCCATCGCGCTGGAGACCAGCAAGGGCGACCTGGCGCTGGCGATGGCGCTGGGGCTGGTGCTGCTGGCAGTGGTACTGCTGCTCAACGCCGCGATCGCGCTGCTGCGCGGCTGGCGCGAGCGCTCGGAAGGGGCGCCTGCCGCGGGCTTGCTGGCGTGACAAACGCTCTATTCGAGTTGTCGGCGGTTGGTGTGCGTTTCGGCGCGCTGGCCGCGTTGTCGGACCTGTCACTGCGCATCAACGCCGGTGAGCGGGTTGCCCTGGTGGGTAGCAATGGCAGTGGGAAAAGCACCTTGCTGCGCCTCTTGCACGGGCTGCAGCCGCCTACTGCGGGCCGCTTGCGGGCTGCAGCGGCTTCGCGGCAGGCGATGCTGTTCCAGCGGCCCTTCATGCTGCGTGCCTCGGCGCGTGCCAATGTCGCGCTGGGCCTGTGGCTTGCAGGCGTTTCCTGGGGCTTGGCCTGCCGCCAGGCGATGCAGGGCCTGGCGCGCGTCGGCCTGGCCGAAGTCGGCGAGCGCAGTGCCCGCACGTTGTCGGGTGGACAGCAGCAACGCCTGGCGTTGGCGCGCGCCTGGGTGCTGGCGCCCGAGGTGATGCTGCTCGACGAACCTACTGCGAGCTTGGATCCGCATGCCAAACGCGAGGTTGAGGCGCTGATGGCCGACTTCGGCGCCGGTGACGACGGGCGCCCGATGACGATGATCTTCGCCAGCCACAACCTGGGGCAGGTCAAGCGCCTGGCCAGTCGTGTCTTGTACCTGGAACGCGGGCGCCTGCTGGCCGACCTGCCGGTGCAGGACTTCTTCAGCGCGCAGCGGCTGCAGGCGACTGCACCGGCGGCGCACTTATTTGTTAAAGGAGAACTGGTATGAGCTTCGTGTGTGCGTCCAAGCTTCGTATCCGCTGGAAGAATGGCATCGCCATCGTGCTTTGCACGCTGGCCGTTGGTGCAAGCTACGCGCAGTCCATCGTGATGGCATCGACCACCTCTACCGAGCAATCGGGTCTGTTCACCCACCTGTTGCCAGAGTTCAAGCGCGCCAGCGGCCTCGACATCAAGGTGGTGGCACTCGGAACCGGCCAGGCGCTTGACATGGCGCGCCGCGGCGACGCCGACGTGGTGTTCGCGCACGACCGCGACGCTGAAGAGCTGTTCCTAGCGCAAGGCTTCGGTGTCAAGCGCCTGCCGGTGATGTACAACGACTTTGTCTTGGTCGGACCGCGGGCAGACCCAGCGGGCGTCCGCGGGCGCGACATCGCGCTGGCGCTGCGCAAGTTGTCGGCGGCCAACGCCGCCTTTGTCTCGCGTGGCGACAAGAGTGGAACCCATGCGGCCGAACTGCGCTTTTGGAGCCTGTCCGGGCCGGGCGTGCGCAAAGCCGACGCTTACCGGGAGTGCGGCTGCGGCATGGGCCCGGCGTTGAACATCGCATCGGCCAGTGGCGCCTATGTGCTGGCCGATCGCGGAACCTGGCTCAATTTCAAGAACCGCGGTGAGCTGACGGTGCTGGTCGAGGGCGACGAGCGCCTTTTCAACCAGTACGGCGTGATGCTGGTGAACCCGCTAAAGCACCCGCATGTCAAGGCATTGGACGGGCAGAAGTTCATCGATTGGGTGGTGTCTGCGCCGGGTCAGGACGCCATCGCGCGCTACCGGATCGGCGGCGAGTCGGTGTTCTTTCCTAACGCGGCCAGCGCACGCTAGCTCAGGCGCGCTGCGCCAACAGGAAGACCGCGCTGCGCAATCCGGCGACCGTCAACGCGAGCGATCCGAAGAGGTGCAGGCACGCGGTGCTCAGCGCCAGCGGGTAGCGCTGCTGGCCCAGCAGGTCGACGACTTCGGCTGAGAAACTGGAGAAAGTGGTCAGCGCGCCCAGAAAACCGGTCACCAGCGCCAGCCGCCAGACCGGATCAAGTTGCGGCAGCGCCTGAAAAACTGCGACGCACACGCCGACCAGATAGCCGCCGATCAGGTTCGCCGCGAGTGTGCCCAATGGGATGAGCGCGCCTGGGCTCAGCCACAGACCCAGGCCCCAACGGGCGAGGGCCCCGAGGCTCGCGCCGATGCAGATGGCCGCGACGGACAGCATCGGCCCTAGCCTTGCGGCCGCCTCAGGGTGCGCCGCGCCTTGGGGCGGACCGACGGGAAAAATAGCGTGGGTGGCATCAGCAGTTCCGGATTCTGCAAACAGGCGCTATCGGCCGGTCGCCCCCGCAGTTTAAAGCGTCCCGTTTTCGGGGCAGAATCGGGCGCATGCGCAGTCCCAGCATCGCAGGTCCAGCCCGCAACCCGCCTCGAGCAACCTGAAGGCGCGTCGCAGCGTGTACGGGCCCTCCGTCGCTCAACCCAGCCGTTCGCAGCGCTGGCAGTTTTGGATCGACCGCGGCGGCACTTTCACCGACATCGTGGGCCGCCAGCCCGATGGCGCTCTGGTCACGCACAAGCTGCTGAGCGATAACCCGGAGCAGTACCGCGACGCCGCGGTTGCCGGCATCCGCCACTTATTGGGCCTGCGGTCCGACGAGCAGGTGACGCCAGACCGGGTGGAATGCGTCAAGATGGGTACCACAGTGGCGACCAACGCGCTGCTCGAGCGCAAGGGCGAGCCTACGCTGCTGGTCACGACCCGCGGTTTTCGCGATGCGCTGCGCATTGCCTATCAGAACCGCCCGCGCCTGTTCGACCGGCGCATCGTGCTTCCCGAGTTGCTGTACAGCGCCGTCGTCGAGGCGAACGAGCGCATCGGTGCACACGGTGAGCTGGTGTTGCCGCTCGACGAGGCGCTGCTGCGCGAACAACTGCGCGCGCAGCACGCACAGGGTTTGCGCAGCGTGGCGGTCGTCTTCATGCATGGCTACCGTTACACCGCGCATGAGACCGCTGCAGTGGGCATCGCCCGCGAGCTGGGCTTTGAACAGATCAGCGCCTCGCATCAGACCAGCCCGTTGATGAAATTCGTCAGCCGTGGCGACACCACGGTGGTTGACGCGTATCTGTCGCCCATCCTGCGCCGCTATGTCGAGCAGGTGGCGTCCGAGATGCCGGGAGTGCCATTGCTGTTCATGCAGTCCTGCGGCGGGCTCACCAATGCCCACGCATTCGCCGGAAAGGACGCGGTTCTCAGCGGTCCCGCCGGCGGCATCGTGGGCATGGCGCGCACCGCCGCGCTGGTCGGGCACGACCGGGTAATCGGTTTCGACATGGGCGGCACCTCGACCGATGTGTCGCATTACGCCGGCGAATTCGAACGCGAATTCGAGACCCAGGTCGCCGGGGTACGTATGCGCGCGCCGATGATGAGTATCCACACCGTCGCCTCGGGCGGAGGCTCGCTGCTGGCGTTTGACGGTGCGCGCCTGCGGGTCGGGCCGCACAGCGCCGGTGCCAATCCCGGGCCGGCGAGCTACCGCCGTGGCGGACCGCTGACCGTGACCGACGCCAATCTGCTGGTCGGCAAGCTGCAGCCGCGCTATTTCCCGAAGGTGTTCGGACCTGCCGCGGATCAGGCGCTGGACCTCGAGGTGGTGCGCGAGAAGTTCGCCGCCCTGGCGGATCGGGCCGGACGCAGCGCCGAGGACCTTGCGCAGGGTTTCATCAGCATCGCGGTGCAGCAGATGGCCAATGCGATCAAGAAAATATCGGTCGCACGGGGTTACGACGTGACGCGGTACACGCTGCAGTGTTTTGGCGGCGCTGGCGGCCAGCATGCGTGCCTGGTCGCCGATGCGCTCGGAATGGAGCGGGTACTGGTGCACCCGCTGGCTGGCGTTCTCAGCGCCTACGGAATGGGTCTGGCTGACCGTACGGTGATGCGCGAGCAGTCGGTGGAACTGCCGCTGACGGTCGAGGCGCTGCCAGAGCTTGCGCAGGTCCTGGCCAGTCTGGCGCAGGCGGCGCGGGCCGAGATGGTGCGCCAGGGCGCCGACGCGCAGTGGATCGAGATGCGCCAACGGGTGCACCTGCGCTACCAGGGCAGCGACTCGGCGCTGGTGCTGGATTGCCCGCCGTTCGACGGCCATGATCCACAAGCGGTACTCGGCCGGCTCAGGGAAGGTTTCGATGCCGCCTACCGGCAGCGCTACGCCTTCTTGATGCAGGGACGCGGACTGGTCGTCGAGGCGGCCTCGGTGGAGGCGCTGGTCGCTGGCGAAGCCCCGCTCGAGCAGCGCCAGGAGCTGCAGCCGGCGCGCGACCTGTTTGCCTGCGGCGTCGTTCGCGAGACGGTTCGCATGCTCAGTGGCGGACAGTCGGTCCAGGCGGCATTGCTGCTGCGCGAAGAGCTTTGCCACGGCGACGCCGTCGCCGGACCGGCCATCATTGCGGAAACAAATGCGACGACGGTGGTCGAAGCCGGCTGGGAAGCCACCGTGGGCGCTGGCGGCCACTTGCTGATTGCCCGGCGCGCCGCGCGGACGCCGCAGTACCCCGTCGGCACATCAGCAGACCCGGTGCTGCTCGAGCTGTTCAACAACCTGTTCATGAACATCGCGGAGCAGATGGGTTTGCAGTTGCAAAATACCGCGCACTCGGTGAACATCAAGGAAAGGCTGGATTTCAGCTGCGCATTGTTCGACGCAGCCGGCAACCTGATTGCCAACGCGCCGCATATGCCGGTGCATCTGGGCTCGATGGGCGAGAGCATCAAGACCGTCATCCGGGAGAATGCAGCCGGCATGCGCGAGGGTGACGTCTACGCGCTCAACGACCCCTACCACGGCGGGACCCACTTGCCGGACATCACCGTCATCACCCCGGTTTACTTGGGTGGCGAGCCTGTTTTTTATGTCGGCTCCCGCGGGCACCATGCCGACGTGGGCGGAACCACCCCAGGATCAATGCCGCCGTTTTCGACGCGCATCGAGGAGGAGGGCGTGCAGATCGACAACTTCAAGCTGGTCGATGGCGGCGTACTGCGCGAAGAAGCCATGCTCGCGCTGCTGCAATCGGGCCGCTGGCCGGCGCGCAATCCGCAACAAAACCTGGCGGATCTGCGCGCGCAGATTGCCGCCAATGCAAAAGGCTTGCAGGAGCTGCGCAAGATGGTGGTGGAGCACGGTCTGAACCGGGTCCAGGCCTATATGCGCCATGTGCAGGACAACGCCGAGGAGTCGGTTCGCCGGGTGATAGCGCGGCTTCGCAACGGTGCCTTCACGCTCGCGCTGGACAACGGCGCCCGGATCAGCGTGGCGATCCGGGTCGACGCGGTCGCGCGCAGCGCCGAGATCGACTTCAGTGGCACGTCGCAGCAGCAGGGCAACAACTTCAACGCGCCGACGGCGGTCTGCATGGCGGCCGTTCTCTATGTCTTTCGATCCCTGGTTGACGACGACATACCGCTCAATGCGGGCTGTCTCAAGCCGCTCAAAGTGATCATCCCGTCGGGGTCGATGCTCAATCCCAACCCGCCGGCATCGGTCGTAGCCGGCAATGTCGAGACCTCGACTTGCATCACCAACGCGCTGTTTGGCGCGCTCGGCCTGATGGCAGCGAGCCAGTGCACCATGAACAACTTCACCTTTGGAAACGCGCGCTACCAGTACTACGAGACGATTGCGGGCGGATCGGGGGCTGGCGCGCTGACCGACGCGCAGGGCAGGGTGGTCGGTGGATTCGACGGGGTGAGCGTGGTGCAAACCCACATGACCAATTCACGCCTGACCGACCCCGAGGTGCTTGAGTTCCGGTACCCGGTGCGACTTGAGGGCTACGCGCTGCGCGTCGGGTCCGGCGGGGCGGGGCGCTGGCGCGGCGGCGACGGTGGCGTTCGCCGATTGCGTTTTCTGGAGGCCATGGGCGCCAGCATTCTGTCCAACGGACGGGTGCAGCCGTCCTTCGGCATGGCCGGCGGGCATTCGGGCGCGCTGGGGATGAATCGGGTTGTGCGTGCCGACGGCCGCGTCGAGGAATTGACCCATATCGGCCAGGTGCAGATGCGCCCGGGCGACTGCTTCGAGGTGCACACGCCGGGCGGCGGCGGCTTTGGCGACCCCGATGGCGAGCCAGGGGCCGCAGGCTGAATCGCCGCGCGCAGCAGCACATCCATAGCAGCCCGCTGAGGCGGGCCTTTGCCCGGCTGACCGGGATTACTTTTTCGCGGCGCTCGCAGCGGCTTTTTCGCCAGCGGCCTTTGCAGCCGAACCCGACGCAGCCGACTTGGTGGCCGAAGCCCCCGAGGCTGCGGGCTTCGTGGCCGAAGCACGTGAAGCTTTGGCGGCGGCACTTGAGCTTGCGGGCTTGGCCGCCGCCGCCTTAAAGGCTTCGCCGGCCACGGTCAGGCCCCCTGCAGCGTATTTCGCCGCGTTGCCTTCGCCCACTCCTTTGACACGGGCAATGAAGTCGCTCCAGTCCTTGAAATTGGACTTCTTGCGCTCATCCAGAATCCGTCTTGAGATCGCCGGTCCAATGCCCTTGATGCTGTCGAGTTCGGCGGCGGTCGCATTGTTTGCTTCCACGGCTGCAAAAGCGCTGGCTGCGAAAAAAAGTGCCATGGCGGCGAGAAACTGTTTCAACATGTTCAAACTCCTTCGGGTGGTCGGTGGAAATGCGCAGGGTGCTTGGACTGGGCGGCAAGCCGAAGACCAAAGACCTGCGCACCCGACGCCCACAACGAAGCGCAGCGCCAACGGGTTGACAGCCGCCAAGGCAATTCAAAAATCCGTCACAGCTCCTCCACCCGACGCGCCGGATAGCTGTCCCAAGCTTGACAACCCGGACATTGCCAGAAATGTTGATGGGCCTCGAAGCCGCAGGCAGCGCAGCGGTAGCGCGCAAGGGGTCGGACCGCGTGGTCCAGTGCCCGCTGCACTTGCGGATGAAATTGCTCGTGTTCGAATTTCTCGCCGGCGATCCATCGGGCGGCCGCCACCAGCGAGGGTTCGCGCTCAAGATGGCGCAGGTACCAGTTGCCGGCTTCGGCGGGGTTCGCTCCTTGCTGCACTTCCAGCGCGATGATGGCCTCGAGCAGGTCCGTCGAGGCACCCTGCGCGTAATGGGTCTTGAGGAGTCCGGATGCCCGCGCCACGCGTCCACTGGCTACCGCCAGCTGTGCAAACTGGGCTGCCACCAGCGGCAGCGCAGCCGGCGCCGCTTCGGCCAGCTTTTCCAGCACGGTGAGCGCCTTGTCCGACTCGCCCCGATGGCCCAGCAGCTTGGCCAGTTCGATTCGCGGTCGCGGTGAATCGGGTGCGTGGCGAATCGCCTGCTCGAGCAGCGCCTGTGCCTGGTCGACCTCCAGGACGGCCAAATGCTCGGCCGCCTGCTCGCAGAGGTAATGCGCCAGTCGACCCGCAAAGTGGCCCTGCTCACAGGCCTCGAGCTTGCGCGCGACCTGCGCCGCCTGCACCCAGTCGCGAGAGCGTTCATAGTTGGCCAGCAGGGCCAGGCGGGCATCGGCTTCCAGCGGGGTTCCTTCGAGCTTCAGGAGTGCCTCTTCGGCCCGGTCGAGCAGGCCAGCGCGCAGATAGTCCAGTGCCAACGCGTGCTGTGCCCGGTGCCGGTCCGCGCCAGCGAGGTCGCCTCGCGACAGCAGGTGCTGGTGCACCCGGACTGCGCGCTCGTATTCCCCGCGCCTGCGAAACAGGTTACCCAGTGCGAAGTGCAGCTCCGATGTGTCGGGATCGTTTTGTACCGCCTCGATGAAGGCGTCGATCGCCTGATCCTGCTGCTCGTTGAGCAGGAAGTTCAGGCCGCGGAAATAGGCTTTGGGCGCCCGCCGGTTTTCCAGTCGCAACTGGCGAAGGTCGAATCGCGACGCCAACCAACCCAGCACAAAGGCAAGTGGCAAGCCCCACAGCAGCCAACTGAAGTCAAAGTCCATGCGCCGGGCCGGGGGCGGTCTGCGGTTCCGTGGCCGGCGCTGGTGTCAGCGCGTCGCGGCGGGTTGCCTTGCGGTGCCGCCACCACCATGGCGCCATTCCCAGCACGCCGACCACCAAGCCGGTGGCAAAGGCGGCCAGCACGATCAGAACCATCGGACTGCGCCATTCGCTGCCAAAGAAAAAATGGACGCTGGCGTCTTGCTGATTATTCAGCGCAAAGGCAAACAGGGTAAAGAAAACAGCTGCTTTCAGTATCCACTTGAGCATCCGGGCGGGATTTTTCATGCCGTCGGATTCTAGCGCGGCCATCCGGCCGGACCGATCAGGCCTCGGGTCGTGCGCGGCCCGCCTTGGCTTGCAGTTCTGCGGTTCTCTGGTCGACCGATTCGCGCAATGCCTTTCCCGGCTTGAAGTGCGGCACCCGTTTTTCGGGAATAGCCACGCTTTCGCCGCTGCGCGGGTTGCGTCCCATGCGCGGCGGTCGGCGGTTAATCGCAAAGCTGCCAAAGCCGCGAATCTCGATCCGGTGACCGGCAACCATCGCGTCGTTCATGGCGTCGAGGATCGCCTTGACGGCGAATTCGGCGTCCCGGTGCGTGAGTTGGCCGAAACGATTCGCCAGTTCTTCAACCAGGTCTGAACGGGTCATACAAGCGAAGCGAGAATTCGGTACCGCAGGGCCCGACCGCCGGCGCACCAAGCACCGACCATCGGGCCGCGCTGAACCCTACTATCAGTTGTTGTCCAGCTTGGCGCGCAGCAAGGCGCCCAGGCTCGTGGTGCCGGCGTTCTCGCGCGCCGAGGTCTGGCTCAGCGTGGCCATCGCCTCCTGCTGGTCGGCGGCATCCTTGGCCTTGATCGACAACTGAATGTTGCGCGTCTTGCGGTCCACATTCACCACCACGCAGGTGACTTCGTCGCCTTCCTTGAGCAAATTGCGCGCGTCTTCCACACGGTCGCGGCTGATTTCGGATGCGCGCAGGTAGCCGATGACGTCCTCGCCCAGATCGATTTCGGCGCCCTTGGGATCCACCGTCTTGACCTTTCCGGTCACGACCTGTCCCTTGTCGTTGATCGACACGAAGGTGGTGAAAGGATCGGAGTCGAGCTGCTTGATGCCCAGCGAAATGCGCTCGCGGTCGACGTCCACCGCCAGCACCAGCGCTTCGACATCCTGCCCCTTCTTGTAATTGCGAACGGCCGCCTCGCCGGGTTCGTTCCAGCTGAGGTCCGACAGGTGGACCAGGCCGTCGATTCCCGCTGCCAGTCCGACAAAGACACCAAAGTCGGTGATCGACTTGATCGGTCCCTTGACGCGGTCGCCGCGCTTGGTGTTCTGGGCGAATTCCTGCCAGGGGTTTGCCTTGCACTGCTTCATTCCCAGGCTGATGCGGCGCTTGTCTTCGTCGATCTCCAGCACCATGACCTCGACCTCGTCGCCGAGCGTGACCAGCTTGCTCGGTGCGATGTTCTTGTTGGTCCAGTCCATTTCGGACACGTGCACCAGACCTTCGATTCCCGGCTCGAGCTCGACAAACGCGCCATAGTCGGCAATATTGGTGATTTTTCCGAACATCCGCGTTCCCTGCGGGTAGCGGCGGTTGACGCCCATCCACGGGTCGTCGCCCATCTGCTTGAGACCCAGCGAGACACGGTTTTTCTCGGTGTCGAACTTGAGGATCTTGGCGGTGATTTCCTGTCCTGCGGTGACGACTTCGCTGGGGTGGCGAACCCTGCGCCATGCCATGTCGGTGATGTGCAACAGGCCGTCGATTCCGCCGAGATCGACAAAGGCGCCGTACTCGGTGATGTTTTTCACGACGCCATGGACCACGGCGCCCTCCTTGAGCGTCTGCATCAACTTGGCGCGCTCTTCGCCCATGCTGGCTTCGACCACGGCGCGGCGCGAAAGGACCACGTTGTTGCGCTTGCGGTCGAGCTTGATGACCTTGAACTCCATCGTCTTGTTTTCATAAGGCGACAAGTCCTTGGTCGGACGGGTATCGACCAGCGAACCGGGCAGGAAAGCGCGGATGCCGTTGACCAAAACGGTCAGGCCGCCTTTGACCTTCCCGCTGGTGGTGCCGGTGACGAACTCGCCGGATTCGAGCGACTTCTCAAGCGACATCCATGACGCAAGGCGTTTGGCGGTGTCGCGGCTGACGATGGTGTCGCCGTAGCCGTTTTCCATCGCGACGATCGCCACTGACACAAACTCACCGACCTGGACTTCGAGTTCCCCCTTGTCGCTCTTGAATTCGGACAGCGGTACATAGGCCTCGGATTTGAGGCCGGCGTTCACGACGACGAAGTTGTGCTCAATGCGCACGACTTCGGCGGTGACCACCTCGCCGATGCGGGTCTCCGAGCGTTTTTGGGATTCTTCAAATAGGTCGGCAAAGGATTCAGACATGCTGTGCTGCGGATGAACCGCGGTTAGGTTAAGCAACCACGCAACCAGTGCGCTTGGAAAAGCGCGAGGGGAGCCACGTGGACCAGGACAGAAGCCAGTAGCCCCGTCCAATTTCAGTAGCGCGTCAGGCCTTGCCAAACGGCTGCAGGCCATTCCACCAGTTCAACACGAGTCCGACCGATTCTTCGATATTCAGATCCGAGTTGTCCAGCAGTCTGGCATCTTGCGCCGGCTTTAGGGGAGCGGTGCTGCGGGAGCTATCCCGAGCGTCACGCGCCTCAAGGTCGGTGCGAAGAGCGGCGATTGTAGCCGATATTCCCCTTGCGCCGAGCTGCTGATGGCGCCTTTGGGCGCGTCGTTCCGCGCTGGCTGTCAGGTACACCTTGAGCCGCGCGTGCGGGAAAATGACCGTTCCCATGTCGCGCCCATCGGCGACCAGTCCGGGCAGTCGCCGCGCCGCGTGCTGCAGTCCGAGCAGCGCCCGCCTGACCTCGGCAAGCGCAGACACCGCAGACGCGTTCATTCCCATCGCCTCGCTGCGTATCGCGTCGCTGAGGTCTTCGCCGTCGAGCCAAATCCGGTTCGCTTCAAAGCGTATCGCCAGTCTGCTGGCCAAAGCGGCAATCGCGTTTTCATTGGCAGCGTCGAGCGTCAGGCCGGCTCGTATCGCCGCGAGCGCGGCGATACGGTACAGCGCACCCGAGTCCAGAAAGTGGTAGCCAAGGCGGCGCGCCAACTCCGACGCGAGCGTCCCCTTGCCGGAGGCGGTCGGACCGTCGACGCAGATGACCGGTATCGCATCGGGCTGCGCCTGCACGACGCCGAACAGCGATTCGAAATAGTCGGGAAAGGTCTTGGCAACGCAACGCGGATCGCGGATACGAACCGGCAACTGCGCCGGGTTGAAGGCCGCCAATGAAAAGCACATCGCGATGCGGTGGTCGTCGTAGGTGGCGACGTCGGCGCTGCGCCAGTGCGCCGCAGACGGCGGGGCCGTCACCCGGATGAAGTCGTCGCCTTCCTCAACGGTGGCGCCGAACTTGCGCAGTTCACTCGCCATCGCCGCAATGCGGTCGGTTTCCTTGACCCGCCAGCTGGCGATGTTGCGCAGCGTCGTGGTTCCGCTGGCGTACAGCGCCATCACCGCCAGCGTCATCGCCGCGTCGGGAATGTGGTTGCAGTCCAGATCGATCGCACGCAGCGTGCGGCCCTGCAGTTCGGGCGCGCGCGACACTTGCAGCCAGTTTGCCCCGCTGTCTATCTGCGCACCCATCATCCGTGCGGCGTCGATGAACCGGATGTCGCCCTGTATCGAGTCGGCGCCGACGCCGTCGATGCGCAGGCCGTTGCCGGGCGCGATCGCACCGAGCGCGATGAAGTAACTGGCCGACGAGGCGTCGGCTTCGACATGCAGTTCGCCCGGCGAACACAGCCGGCTGCCGGCCGTGATCACGAACTGCTGCCAGCCCGTGCGCTGCACCTCGACGCCAAAGCGTGCCAGCAGCTTGAGCGTGATGTCGATGTAGGGCTTGGATATCAGCTCGCCCTCGACCTCGATCACGATGTCGGCCTTGGCGACCAGCGGCAACGCCAGCAGCAGCGCCGTAAGAAACTGGCTCGACACATCGCCGCGGACCCGTATCGGCCGGCTCAGATCCAGCCTGGGCCGGCCGATGCGCAGCGGCGGATAGCCTTCAGCGCCCAGGTAGTCGACGCTGCAGCCGAGTTGGCGCAGCGCGTCGACCAGGTCGCCGATGGGGCGTTCGTGCATGCGCGCGACACCGCGCAGCTCGAAGTCGCCGCCCAACACCGCAAGCGCCGCGGTCAGCGGCCGCATCGCCGTACCCGCATTGCCCATGAACAGCTGCGCCTGCTGGTTTCCCAGCACGCCGCCGATACCGCGGATGGACACGCTGTTTGCGTTGCGCGACACGGCGCAGCCCAACGTCTGCAAGGCCGCGAGCATTACCCGGGTGTCGTCACTGTCGAGCAGGTCGTGCAAGGTCGTCGTACCCAGGCTCAGCGCCGACAGCAGCAGCACCCGGTTTGAAATGCTTTTGGAGCCCGGCAGCAGCAGCCGTCCACCGGCACCGCTGAGCGGCGGAAGGTCCAAAAACTCAGTCTCGAACATCAGTCTGGCTGGCCACCCATGCGCCATTGCGCCCGCGCCGCGCTGGCATTGGCGATCTGCGCGCGCAGGGCCTCGGCATCCGCGTGGGCTATCAGCCGCTCGAGTTCCTGCAGCGCGCGCTGCAACTGCTGCGACTGCAACAACACCTGCTCGCGGTTACCGAGCAAGATGTCGCACCACATGCCCGGCTCGGAGGCGGCGATGCGGGTGAAGTCTCGAAATCCAGGGCCGGCGAGCGCCAGGAACTCATCGCCCCGCGCCTGCGCACCGATGGCGTTCATCAGCGCGAACGCCACCAAGTGCGGCAGGTGGCTGACGGCGGCAAATGCAGCGTCGTGCGCTTGCGGCGTCATGGTCACCACCTTGCATCCGAGCGCGTCCCACAGCGCCCTGGCGCGCACGAGTTGCGCGTCGCCAGTAACCTCCGTCGGGGTGAGCACAACCTGTCGGCCGGCGTAAAGCCCTGCGTCTGCATGGTCGATCCCGGACAACTCCTTGCCCGCCACCGGATGCGCAGGTACGAAGCTCGAGAGCTGCGCGAGCATGGCGCGCCGGGCCGCCGCCACCACATCGGATTTGGTCGAACCCACATCCATCACCAGCGTCGACGCAGTCACCTGTTCGGCGATGGCCGCCAGTGTTGATTCGATGGCGCCAACCGGCACCGCCACCAAAACCAGGTCGGCGCCCGTTGCGGCGACCGCGGGCGATGCAGCCGCCTCGTCTATCACGCCAAGCTGCAGGGCGCGCTGGCGCGTGGAAGCCGAGGGGCTGAACCCAGCTACGCTGCGCACCAGGCCCGCGCGCTTGAGCGCCAGCGCGAACGAGCCGCCCATCAGGCCGCAGCCGATCAGACCCAGCCGTTCAAACATCGCGCGTCCGATCCGGCGGACTCAATTGCCCGCTCACCGGGTAGCTTCCCAGCACCCTGTAAAAAGCGCACAGGCCCTGCAACTCGGCGAGCGCCTTGGCCACATGGGGCTGCGAAGGATGGCCCTGAACGTCGATGTAGAAGTAGTAGTCCCATTGCCCGGAGCGCGCCGGACGCGACTCGAAGCGCGTCATCGACACGCCGTTGCGCTTGAGCGGCACCAGCAGGTCGTGCACCGCTCCCGGTCGATTGGGAACCGACACGATCAGGCTGATGCAGTCGTTGCCGGTGGCCGTGGGGGGCGCCATTTGGTGCGGCAGGCAAACGATGGCAAAGCGGGTGCGATTGAAAGCGTCGTCCTGAATCGCGTGGGCTGCCACGTGCAGTCCGAACTCGGACGCTGCGCGTTCGCTGGCGATGCCGGCCCAGGCGGGGTTGCCGGCTGCTAGGCGCGCGCCCTCCGCGTTGCTGGAGGCGGCGCGCCGCTCTGCCTTTGGCAGGTGGGCGTTGAGCCAGCCTTGGCACTGCGCCAGCGCCTGGGGATGCGCCAGCACCACCTCGATCGCGTCCATCGACGCCGACAGGCGCAACAGGTTGTGCCGCACCATCAAGTTGGTCTCACCTACCACATGCAGCGGCGTGTGCATGAACAGGTCCAGCGAGCGAGAGACCACGCCCTCGGTCGAGTTCTCCACCGGAACCACGCCGAACTCGGCAGCGCCGGACGCAGCCGCTCGGAAAACCTCGTCGATGCTGCTGCACGCGACATGCTCGATGCTGGAGCCGAAATACTGCAGCGCCGCCTGTTCGCTGAAGGTACCTGCCGGGCCCAGGTAGGCGACGCGCTGCGCGGCCTCCAGTGCGCGGCAGGCGGACATGATTTCGCGCCATACACTGGCGATCCCCGCGTCCCTGATCGGCCCCGGGTTGCCGGCCTGCAGGTTGCGAATGACCTCGGCTTCGCGCTCGGGCCGGAATACCGGCGAACCCTCGGCGCGCTTGATTTCTCCTACCTGGTTAGCCAGCGTGGCGCGCTGGTTGATCAGCGCCAGCAGTTGCTGGTCCAGTGCGTCGATCTGCGTCCGGATTTGCGGCAGGGTCTTGCTCATGGTGGTGCTGTGATGGGCCGTTGGTATCAGGCGCGGGTGGTTTCAAATTCTCGCATGTAGTCGACCAGCGCCTGCACTCCCGCTATCGGCATCGCGTTGTAGATGCTGGCGCGCATACCGCCGACGGATTTATGCCCTTTTAGCGACAGCAGTCCGCGCTGCGCCGCGCCGGCGAGGAAGGCCGCATCGCGGCTCTTGTCGCGCAGGAAAAACGGTACGTTCATGCGCGAACGGCAGTCAGGCGAGACCCTGTTTTCGTAAAGCGACGAACGGTCGATGGCCTCGTACAGTAGCCGCGCCTTGGCGATATTGCGCGCCTCCATCGCCCGCACGCCGCCCTGTCGCTTGAGCCAGTCGAACACCAGCCCCGCGATATAGATCGCATAGGTCGGCGGCGTGTTGTACATCGACTGGTTGTCCATCACGCGCTGGTAGTCGAAGGCGCTTGGGCAGCAACGCAGCGCGTGGCCGATCAGGTCTTCGCGCACGACGACGACCGTCAGCCCTGCAGGCCCCAGGTTCTTCTGCGCGCCTGCGAAGGCCAGACCCACGCGTGACCAGTCGACGGGTCGGGAGGCAACGTGCGAAGAAAAATCGATCACCAGCGGCGCGTCGCATCCCAGCGCACGCAGGTCCGGCAACTCGTGAAACTCCACACCGTGGATCGTCTCATTGGTGCACACATGCACATAGCTCGCGCGCGGATCAATACGCCAGCTCGAAGGCTCCGGCAATCGGGTGTGGCCGTCGTGCGCATTGCTGGCTGCCAGCTGCGCGCTGCAGTACTTGCCCGCTTCCCGGTACGACTTCTCGCTCCAGCTTCCGGTGACGACAAAGTCGACCGTCGGCTGGACCCCGGCTGCGCAGCGCAGTGCGGCCAGGTTCATGGGAACTATTGCGTTCTCTGCCAGCCCGCCGCCTTGCATGAAAAGGATGCGGTAGTTCGGTGGCACGGCGAGCAGTTCGCGCAGCGCGGCTTGCGCGTGCTCGTAGATGGAAACGAATTCGCGTCCTCGGTGGCTCATCTCCATGACGCTCATTCCGCAGCGACGCCCCTGCGCGTCGGGCCAGTCGAGCATTTCTGCGCTTGCTTGAGCCAGCACCTCCTCGGCGATGGTGGCCGGGCCGGCGGAGAAGTTGTAGGGGCGGGCGGCTGCTGACATGGTGTTCGCTAGGCGCCAGTGGCTGCTCGGCATGCCGCCATGTCGAGCGTGCTAGCTGTCCGCGCCGTCCGCCGCCGCATCCGGCACGGCTTCGGCATCCGGCGGGTTGGCGTCGTTTTCGACGATGCGCTGCAATCCACTGAGCTTGGAGCCTTCGTCAAGGCCGATCAACTTCACACCCTGGGTCGCACGGCCGAGTTCGCGAATCTCGCTGACCCGTGTGCGAACCAGCACGCCCTTGTCGGTGATCAGCATGATCTCGTCGTCGGCGTGCACCAGCGTGGCGGCCACTACCTTGCCGTTGCGATCGCTTTGTTGGATCGCGATCATTCCCTTGGTTCCGCGCCCGTGGCGGGTGTACTCGGTGATTCCGGTGCGCTTGCCATACCCATTTTCGGTGGCGGTCAGTACCGACTGCTGCTCGTCTTCAGCCACCAGCATCGCGATCACGCCCTGGCCCTCCTCGAGCGCCATTCCCCGCACGCCGCGTGCGGTGCGGCCCATCGGCCGTACATCGTTCTCGTCAAAGCGAACCGCCTTGCCACCATCGGAAAACAGCATCACATCGTGCTGCCCGTCGGTCAGCGCAGCGCCGATCAGGAAGTCGCCCGGGTCCAGGTCGACCGCGATGATGCCGGCCTTGCGCGGGTTGCTGAATTCGTCGAGGGTGGTCTTCTTGACCGTCCCCATCCGGGTTGCCATGAATACATACTGGTCCGCCGGAAAGCTGCGCTTGGCGCCAGTCAGCGGCAACACCACCGTGACCTTTTCGCCGTCCTGCAGCGGAAACATGTTGACGATCGGCCGTCCGCGCGAGCCGCGTGATCCCTGCGGAACCTCCCACACCTTGAGCCAGTAAAGCCGACCGCGGTTGGAGAAGCACAGGATGTAGTCGTGCGTGTTGGCAACGAAGAGCTGGTCAACCCAATCGTCTTCCTTGGTCGCCGTCGCCTGCTTGCCGCGTCCGCCGCGTTTTTGCGCCCGGTATTCGGACAGCGGCTGGCTCTTGATGTAGCCGCTGTGGCTTAGCGTCACGACCATGTCGGTCGGGGTAATCAGATCCTCGGTGCTCAGGTCGTAGGAGCTGTGTTCGATCAGGCTGCGCCGAGCGCCGAGCTTGGTCTGGCCGAACTCCTGCTTGATGCTGCCGAGTTCCTCGGTGATGATGGTCGACACGCGCTCTGGCTTGGCCAGTATGTCCAGCAGGTCTTCAATTTCGGCCATCACCTGCTTGTATTCGGAGACGATTTTGTCCTGCTCCAGCCCGGTCAGCCTTTGCAGTCGCATTTGCAGGATCTCCTGCGCCTGCGTTTCGCTCAGCCGGTAAAGGCCATCGCCGCCCATGCCGAAGTTCTTCTCCAGGCCGTCGGGGCGATAGTCGTCGGCGTTGACCGCGCCGCCGTCGGCGCGGGTGCGGGTCAGCATTTCGCGCACCAGCTTGCTGTCCCAGGGTCGGTTCATTAACTCCAGCTTGGCGACCGGCGGTGTCGGCGCGTTGCGGATGATGGCAATGAATGCGTCGATGTTGGCCAGCGCCACCGCAAGGCCCTCAAGCACATGGCCGCGCTCGCGCGCCTTGCGCAAGGTGAAGACGGTGCGCCGGGTAACGACTTCGCGCCGGTGCTCCAGAAACACCTCGATCAGGTCCTTCAGGTTGCACAGCTTGGGCTGTCCATTGATCAGCGCGACCATGTTGATGCCGAAGGTGTCCTGCAGCTGTGTCTGCTTGTACAGGTTGTTGAGCACCACCTCGGGAACCTCGCCGCGCTTTAGCTCAATGACCAGCCGCATGCCCGACTTGTCGCTTTCGTCCTGGATGTGGCTGATGCCCTCGATTTTCTTTTCGTGCACCAACTCGGCCATCCGCTCTTGCAGCGTCTTCTTGTTGACTTGATAGGGCAGCTCGTCGACGATGATCGCCTGACGCTGGCCGCGGTCGATGTCCTCGAAGTGGCACTTGGCGCGCATGACCACGCGTCCCCGTCCGGTTCGGTAGCCGTCCTTGACGCCGTTGATGCCGTAGATGATGCCGGCGGTTGGAAAGTCGGGCGCCGGGATGATCTCCATCAGCTCGTCGATCGACGCGTGCGGGTGGCGCAGCAGGTGCAGGCAGGCGTCGACCACCTCGTTGAGATTGTGCGGCGGTATGTTGGTCGCCATTCCAACCGCGATGCCGCCTGAGCCATTGACCAGCAGGTTGGGCAGTTTGCTTGGCAAGACCAGCGGCTCCCTTTCCGAGCCGTCGTAGTTGGGCCCGAAATCGACGGTCTCCTTGTCGATGTCGGCCAGCATCTCGTGCGTGATCTTGGCCAGCCGGATTTCGGTGTAGCGCATCGCTGCGGCGTTGTCGCCGTCGACCGACCCGAAATTGCCCTGCCCGTCGACCAGCATGTGGCGCATGGAAAAGTCCTGCGCCATTCGGACGATGGTGTCGTAGACCGACTGGTCGCCATGCGGGTGGTACTTGCCGATCACATCGCCGACGATGCGGGCCGACTTCTTGTAAGCGCGGTTCCAGTCGTTGCTGAGCTCGTGCATCGCAAACAGCACGCGCCGGTGCACCGGCTTGAGTCCGTCGCGCGCATCGGGAAGGGCGCGGCCTACGATCACGCTCATCGCGTAATCCAGATAGCTTCGCCGCATTTCCTCCTCAAGACTGATAGGCAGGGTTTCTTTGGCGAACTGGGTCATGAAATGGCTTTGCGAATGGCTTTGCGTCAGAAAGTATCGATTTTAATGTCAAGAGCCTGTCGCTAACGGGCAACAAACCGGCTCAAATGCCGCGATGCAGGCCATTGCGGCCCAAACCGGCCCACGAATACGCGCCGCCGTCGCCTGACCGTATGGCACAATCTGCCGATACCTAGGCTGATGGGCAGCTTGGGTTTTAAGAATACGCCGCGCCACTGCGGCTTTTGCTTCAACTAGGAGAACTATGAAAAACTTGAACAAAGTGGCAGTGTTGTTTGCGACCGCAGCAATCACGGTCTCGGCAGGCGCTCAGTCGGTCGACAACTGGAAGAACGGCAGCGGTGACTTGCAGTGGAAGAACGGCACTGGCGAGTTGTGCTGGCGTGACGCCAACTGGACCCCGGCGACTGCCGCTGCTGCTTGCGATGGCGCGATTGCGGCGCCCAAAGCTGCGCCAGCACCAGCGCCAGCACCAGCACCAGCACCAGCACCAGCACCAGCACCAGCACCAGAACCAGCACCAGCACCAGCACCAGCACCAGCACCAGCACCAGTAGCTGCGCCAGCGCCGGCAGCTGCGCCTGCACCGGCGGCAGCCCAGCCCGCTGCTGCTACAAAGGTGACTTACGCCGCTGATGCGTTCTTCGACTTCGACAAATCGGTTCTCAAGCCGGAAGGCAAGGCCAAACTGGACGACCTGGTCGCCAAGGTCAAGGGAATCAATCTGGAAGTCGTGATCGCCGTCGGGCACACCGACTCGGTGGGCGCAGACGCCTACAACCAGAAGCTGTCGGTACGGCGCTCTGAGGCCGTCAAGGCCTATCTGGTGTCCAAAGGCATTGAAAAGAACCGCGTCTACACCGAAGGCAAGGGTGAGAAGCAGCCGGTGGCGGACAACAAGACGAGCGAAGGGCGGGCCAAGAACCGCCGCGTAGAGATTGAGGTGGTCGGCACCCGTTCCAACAAGTAGGTAATTAGCGTAATGCCGGCTCTTGCGCCGGCTTGCCGGCCCAAACCCCGCCTCGGCGGGGTTTGGCATTTCTGGGCCATCCCATTGGCCTCAAAGCCAGAGGTGCCGGAACATTGTCGATAATCTGCGAATGAATGCAGCCGCCAATGTCGATCCGGCCGAACTGGCCAAGTTTTCCGATCTGGCCCACCGCTGGTGGGACCAGGACAGCGAGTTTCGCCCACTGCACCGGATCAACCCGCTGCGGCTCGACTGGATCAACCAGTTGTCTGCGCTGCGGGGACAGCGGGTGGTGGATATCGGCTGCGGCGGCGGCATACTGGCCGACGCGATGGCGCGCAAGGGCGCGCAGGTGCTGGGCATTGACTTGGCAACCAAGTCGCTGCGGGTGGCGCAACTGCATGCGATCGAGGCGCAGACTCCCGATGTCGCTTACCGCGAATGCAGCGCCGAGGACTTGGCCGCTGAGCAGCCCGAAAGCTTTGACACGGTGACCTGCATGGAGATGCTCGAACATGTTCCGGACCCGGCCGCCATCGTGAGCGCTTGCGCCAGGCTGGTGCGACCGGGCGGCTGGGTATTTTTTTCCACCATCAACCGCAACCCGAAGTCTTTTCTGTTCGCCATCGTCGGCGCCGAATACCTGCTGAACCTGCTGCCGCGCGGAACCCACCGCTATGCCCGGCTCATCCGGCCCAGTGAACTCGCGCGCCACTGCCGTGCGGTCGGGCTTGAATGGAGGCAAAGCCGCGGCCTGCAGTACAACCCGCTGACCCGTCGCTACTGGATGGACGACGACACCAGCGTGAACTACCTGCTCGCGACCCAAAAACCTTTGGATGGGCGCCCGTGATGGGGGGGGCGATCCGGTTTGACGGTATTGCCGCCGTCCTGTTCGACCTTGACGGAACGCTGATCGACAGCGCCCCCGATCTCGGCGCCGCCGCCGACCAGATGCGCACAGAACGCGGCCTACCTTCGCTGGAACAGGAGCACTACCGGCCGATGGCCGGTGCGGGCGCGCGCGGCATGATCGCCGTGGCCTTTGGTCTCACGCCGAGCGATGACGAGTTCGAAGGGCTCAAGGAGGAGTTCCTTGCCAACTACCAGCGCTGCATGACGCAGCGGACCTGCGCCTTCGACGGCGTTGCGCATCTGATCGATAACTTGCAGCGCCGGCCGATGACCTGGGGCGTTGTCACCAATAAGGCGCAGCGCTTCACCGTGCCGCTGACCCGCGCGATGCGGCTGTTCGACGGCGCCTCGGTGGTGATCAGTGGCGACACCACGGCGCACGCCAAACCGCATCCCGAGCCACTGCTTGAGGCCGCGCGCCGAATCGGCGTTGCACCCAAGAACTGCCTGTATGTTGGCGACGACGAGCGCGATATCATCGCCGGCCTGGCGGCTGGCATGGGCACTGTGGCCGCCACCTATGGCTACCTCGGCAGCCGCTCCGACACCGCGCAATGGGGCGCGCACGCTGCAATTAATTCGCCGCTGGAACTGTTGCAATTGCTCGCCTTGACCTAAAATACCGGGCGAGGGGCTGCATTGGTTTCGACGTGGGTACGGAATCGCTGTGGTGCATGTCGAGCTGAATGCGCTCGTAAAACAGATTCAAACAAACTAACTGCAAACGACGAACGTTTCGCACTCGCTGCTTAAACACCAGTGAGCCT
>Ga0214919_10002556_pt1 | contig 28502 bp, 22 predicted proteins | sample LL1503_MetaG_FD_177994 | JGI IMG/M metagenome (GOLD analysis project Ga0214919, IMG submission 177994) | Freshwater microbial communities from Lake Lanier, Atlanta, Georgia, United States - LL-1503 | ecosystem: Environmental > Aquatic > Freshwater > Lake | place: USA: Georgia | collected... | reverse complement strand
GGATGGAGGGTAGGCATGTTAATTGCTGCCGAAGACAGAATCAATGAAATACTTAGGTTTAAATCCAACATGGACAGTGGTATGTTTTTACCCGTGCAATTAGCAGCTGCTAAAGCATTAAGTCTTGATCAAAGTTGGTATGACTCCGTGAATAAAATATATACAGCACGACGTGGAAAAGTATTCGAGTTATTAGATGTTTTAAAATGTGTCTACACTAAACAACAAGTAGGCATGTTTGTATGGGCCAAAATTCCCTCAACTTACAAAGATGGTTATGCATTAAGTGATAAAGTATTATATGATGCCAATGTTTTTATTACCCCAGGAGGCATTTTTGGCTCCGCTGGTAACGAATACATCAGAGTGAGTTTATGTGGTTCCATAGAAAAATTTAGTGAAGCTATTAAAAGAATTAAAGCATGCGTTTAACAGTCATTGGAATTGGTTTAATGGGGGGTTCACTGGCTTTGTCTTTGAAAAAGAAAGGTATAGTATCCAATGTTATTGGAGTGGATCAAAACATCGAACACCAAAACCTTGCCTTACAATTAGGTATTGTAGATGAGATCATGTCTTTAGAAGAGGCGATAGCCGCTTCTGATTTGATTGCCATTGCAACACCTATAAATGTAGCCGAAAATTTATTGCCCACTATTTTGAACTTGGTGAACAAGCAAGTTGTTTTTGATTTAGGATCTACCAAAGAAAGTATTGTAAATATTGCTAAAGCCCATGTTAACAAGGGTCGTTTTGTTCCTACACATCCAATGTGGGGAACAGAATTTAGTGGTCCAGCAGCAGCTCAAGCCAATGCTTTTGCTGAAAAAGCTACCATTATTTGCAACAAGGCGCAGGTGGATGCAGATGCTTTACAATTGGTAGAAAAAATATATCAAGCTTTAGGTATGCATATACTTTATATGGATGCCATCAAACATGACATACATGTAGCTTATGTAAGTCATATCTCTCATATTACTTCTTTTGCACTAGCGAATACGGTGTTAGAGAAGGAAAAAGAGTCTGATGCAATTTTTGAGTTAGCAAGTAGTGGTTTTGAAAGTACAGTTCGTTTGGCTAAGTCCAATGCGGAAATGTGGGTACCCATTTTTATGCAGAATAAAGAAAATGTATTAGATGTTTTGAATGAACATATTAGTCAATTAAAAAAGTTCAAGGCAAGTTTGGAAAAAGAAAATCCAGACTATCTCTTGGAATTGATTCAAAATGCCAATCAAATAAAAAGAATTTTAAAATAATTAAAAAAGCGAAGCACTTTAAGTGACTTAGCAAAAAATAATAAAAATGAAGAAGAAAGAAGAAGTTGAAATTAAGAATGATTTAATTGAAGCCGTAAAGTCGAAAAAAACATTTACAGAAATTGGAATTAATGAACAATTGTTAAAGGCGGTGACAGAATTAGGGTATACACATGCTACTGAAATTCAGGAGCGTTCTATTCCCGTTTTAATAAGTGGAACAAAAGATTTTATCGGTCTAGCACAAACCGGCACTGGCAAAACAGCAGCCTTTGGCTTACCTTTATTACAATTAATTAAAACAGCAGATAAATTTCCTCAAGCCTTAGTAGTTTGTCCAACAAGAGAATTGTGTATGCAAATTGTAAACGAAATGAATTTGTTTAAAAAACATATTTCAGGTTTGCAAGTACTAGCTGTTTATGGTGGTACTTCTATTGGTTTACAAATTAAGGATTTAAAAAGAGGGGTGCAAGTAGTGGTGGCCACCCCAGGTCGTTTAATTGACTTAATAGAAAGAAAGGCAATAAATTTAGAAAAGATTGAATACGTTGTATTAGATGAAGCGGATGAAATGTTGAATATGGGTTTCCAAGACGACATTGAATTTATCTTAAAAAATACACCTAATAGAGAAAGTATCTGGTTGTTTAGTGCTACCATGCCTGCTGAAATTAGAAAAGTAAGTAAGCGTTACATGAAAGAACCCGTAGAAGTAACTATTGGTAAAGTAAATGCAACTAATAAAAGTATTGACCATCAATACTATTTAACATCGGCACAACATCGTTATGAGACCTTAAAAAGGATCATCGATTTTAATCCAGGAATCTATGGTATTATTTTTACACGTACCAAGGCCGATGCACAAGAAGTAGCTCAGCGTTTAACACGGGAAGGTTATGATATTGATGCCATTCATGGCGATCTAACACAACAACAACGTGATAGAGTGATGGGTCAATTTAGAGATAAGAGTTTGCAGTTATTAATTGCTACCGATGTGGCTGCAAGAGGTATTGATGTGAAAGGTATTACGCACGTAATCAATTTTGAATTACCTGATGATGTTGAAGTGTATACTCACCGTAGCGGTCGTACAGGTCGTGCAGGCAGTCAGGGTATTTGTATATCTATTGTTCATGCGCGTGAATCTTACCGTTTGCGTCAGATAGAAAATATGAATAAGTGCACTTTCCATAAATTGGATATACCTAGTGGTAAAGATGTTTGTAGAAAACAATTTTTCCATGTAATGGATAAGTTAATGTCTACCGATGTAAGCCATGGCGATTATGAAACCTATGTTCCCATGCTTGCTGAAAAATTTGCCGACATGAGTAAGGAAGAAATCTTGAAGCGTGTCGCTGCTTTAGAATTTAACCGATTCTTAAGCTATTATGAGAATGCACAGGATTTAAATATACGTAGTGCAGAAAGAGGACGTCGAGAGCCAATGCAACAACAAGATCGTAACCGTGATAGAGGTCGTCAAGAATTTGGAGGCTTTGATCGCGGTCGCACAAGGGTAAATGAACGTGGTATGGAACGAATTGCATCAGACCGCGGAAGTCGCGGAGCTGAAAGAGGCGCAAGCGGTTATACACGTTTATTTGTGAACTTAGGCACCAAGGATGGTTTTTACAAAGCTAGTTTTTTACAATTTATTTTAGATATGAGCGATTTAAGAAAAGAAGCGCTAGGTAAAATAGATATGCGAGATATGAACAGCTGGGTAGAAATTGAATCGAGTGCTGCCAAACAAATGATTAATGCAGTAGATGGTAAAAACTATAAAGGACGTCGTATTAGAATGAATGATGCAGATAGTGGCGGACCTAAAGGTTTTTCTAAAAGAGAAGGTTAAATAGAAAAAAGAGGAGAGATTACTAAGCGAAATCAAAAACAAGTGCAAAAAAATAAAAAATAAATATTCAAATATTAAAATTGGAAAAAATGGGAGACTTAAATGAACAACAACAAAAAGTAAGCATTTTATTAAAAAAATCACCTTTGATTATATCTGGTCCTTGTAGTGCAGAGACCGAAGAACAAGTGATGCAAACTGCCATTCGATTAGCCGCTACTGGTAAAGTAGATATTATGCGTGCAGGTATATGGAAGCCAAGAACCAGGCCTGGAAGTTTTGAAGGAATAGGTACAAAGGGTTTACCATGGATGCAACAAGCAAAAAAAGAAACCGGTTTACCTATTGCTGTTGAGGTGGCCACTGCTAAACAAGTGGAAGATGCCTTACATTTTGGTGTAGATGTTTTATGGGTAGGAGCTCGTACCACAGTAAACCCTTTCAGTGTGCAAGAAATTGCGGACTCATTAAAAGGAGTGAAAGTGCCTGTACTTATTAAAAATCCCATTAATCCAGATTTAGAATTATGGATTGGAGGTATGGAGCGAATTGCGAAAGCAGGTATAGAAGAATTAGGATTAATTCATCGTGGATTTAGTTCCTATGGTAACACTGAATACCGAAATGCACCTATGTGGCATTTGGCAATTGAAATGAAGCGCCGTTATCCGGGCATTCCTATGATCAATGATCCTTCACATATTTGTGGTCGTCGCGATATTTTACAAGATGTAGCTCAAAAAGCTATTGATTTAGATTTTGATGGTTTAATTATCGAATCACATATCGATCCAGATAATGCATGGAGTGATGCAAAACAACAAATTACTCCAGAGGTATTGAAAACTATGTTGGAAGCTATCCGTTGGAGAAAAGAAGACATCGCTTCTGCAGAATACCATGCAGCGCTAGAAAAATTACGTCAACAAATCAATCAATTAGATGATGAATTGTTACAGGTTTTATCAACACGAATGAAAGTTGCTGAAAAAATTGGAGAGTATAAGAAAAATAATGATATCACTATTTTACAAACCAATCGTTGGAATGAAATTTTAAAGCGTGCAGTAGGTAAAGGAAATAAAGTGGGCTTAAGCGAAGATTTTATTACTAAATACATGGACGCAGTGCACATGGAGAGCATTAATCATCAAAATAAAGTAATGAATAGCTAGTTTAACTTATAATAATTACTACAAAATAATATAATTATAAAGTTTTACTGCTAATTCAAAATAATATTCATTAATAGATTCTAGAATATTATTCTTTATTTAATAGTAAAGTATTAAAATATGAAAAACTGGAAAGTAAAATTTTCGTCACAAACAGTATCCTTTTTCTTAGAGGGTAAGTTTGCTGCTATTGATAAAATAGTTGATAAGACGAATACTTTTTATATTACAGATGAAAATGTATATGGTTTACATGAAAAAAAATTCAAAGGTAAGAAGACCATTGTAATTCCTTCGGGCGAAGAACATAAGCATCAAACAACTGTAGATTTTATCATTGAATCCTTGCTTAATTTTGGTGCCACTAGAGAAGCGATATTAATTGGAGTAGGTGGTGGTGTGGTAACAGATATGGTAGGTTATGTAGCAGGCATTTATATGCGAGGTGTAGCTGTGGGTTTTGTGCCTACGACTATTCTTGCTATGGTTGATGCTTCTATTGGAGGTAAAAATGGCATTGATGTTGGCTTGTATAAAAATATGGTCGGTTTAATAAGACAACCCTCTTTTTTATTATACGATCTTAATCTTTTAACAACCTTGCCTAAACATCAATGGGAAAATGGATTTGCTGAAATAATTAAGCATGCTGCTATTAAAGATGCAGCGATGATGAAAGATTTAGCACGACATGATTTAACTTATTATCAAAAAAATAAAAAAGCATTAGCTTTATTAATTTTCAAAAATGTAAAAATTAAAGCAAAAGTGGTACAAGAAGATGAATTCGAAAAAGGCGATCGTAAATTGCTCAATTTTGGACATACCCTTGGACATGCTATCGAAAATCAATATGCTTTATTACATGGCCATGCCATTAGTATTGGTATGGTATATGCTGCTAAAATTTCTCAAGTATTGGAAGGTTTTAAGGATACTGGTTTATTAATAGATATATTGAAAAAATACGGATTACCTACTAGTATGCATTTTGATATTAACCAAGCTTTACAAATTATGCAGAGGGATAAGAAAAAAACAGGGGCTTCAATGCAATATGTACTTCTTAAAAAAATGGGGAAGGCGGTGTACCAAAACGTTCCTATGAAATCATTAGAAAAGTTAATAAAATTGTATTCTTAAAATGCGTGCGATAGTTCATCCAAGTAAACTAAGTGGTTCGCAAATTGCACCAGCCAGTAAAAGTTCTATGCAAAGAGCTTGTGCTGCAGCATTAATACATATTGGAAAAACCATCATTCATAATCCTGGACATTCAAATGATGACCTTGCTGCCTTGGATGTGATTCAAAAATTAGGAGCAAATGTAGTAACATCAAATCTTGCTAGTGGAAAAATATATCCAACTCCTATAGAAGTGAACTCCAATGGTGTAAAACCTATTGGCCCCACAATGAATTGTGGTGAAAGCGGGTTAGGTATAAGAATGTTTACACCTATTGCAGCATTGAGCCATGAATTAATAAATATTGAAGGCAAAGGGAGCTTGTTAAAAAGGCCCATGCATTTTTTTGATGAAATATTACCATTAGTGGGTGTTAAAGTTAATTCTCAAAAAGGCTTTCTACCAATTCAAATTCAAGGCCCCTTAATTCCTAGCAATATAACCATTGATGGTTCTTTAAGTTCTCAATTTTTAACGGGAATGTTAATGGCTTATGCCGCAACTGAAAAGTATAACATTGAAATAAAAGTAATAGACTTAAAAAGTAAACCTTATATTGACTTAACACTGGCTGTATTAAATACATTTGGTTGGAAGGTAGAGCATAGAAATTATGAAAGTTTCCGTTTTCAAGAACATGCGCCTTTAAAACCTGTGATAGAGTATACAGTGGAAGGAGATTGGAGCGGTGCAGCTTTTTTATTAGTTGCCGGCGCTATTGCTGGTCCTATAAGAGTGAAAGGGTTGCAATTAAATTCAACGCAAGCCGATAAAAAAATTATGGAAGCGCTATTAAGTGCCAAGGCAAATATCCAATATGAAGAAGAGGGGATTTTTATAGGCCCTGCATCTTTTAATGAGCAAAATAATTTAATTGCTACGTCTAATTATAACTCTATCAATAACTCTAATAATAATTCTAATAATAATTCAAATGGTTTAATTGCATTTGAATTTGATGCCACCGATTGTCCCGATTTATTCCCTCCTTTAGTTGCACTTGCTAGTGTCTGTGCAGGTGTTAGTAAAATTAAAGGTGTTAGTAGGCTTGCGCATAAAGAAAGTGATCGTGGTTTTACTTTACAAACTGAATTTGCAAAAATGGGCGTTCAAATAGATTTACTAGGAGATGAAATGCTTATTCAAGGTGGAAACATCATTCAATCTACCACAGTTTTCTCTCAACATGATCATCGAATTGCGATGGCTTGTGGAGTAGCCGCTTTAGTAGCGAATGGTCCTATTGAAATAACAGAAGCCGAAGCGATTAATAAATCTTATACCGATTTCTTTACTCATTTGAAAGAACTAGGTGCAAAAGTGGATATACAATAAATTTCTTACCTTGTAATAACGAAATAAAGACATGAACAAATTTGGAACCTTATTTACTGTACAAATTTTTGGCGAGTCGCATGGTGCTTGTGTGGGCATAACAATAGATGGTTGTCCAGCCGGTTTGCCATTGCAAGTAACTGATTTTGTGGAGGATATGGAGCGTCGCAAAGGAGGTAAACAAAAAGGAACTACACCTCGTCAAGAAGATGATATTCCTATTTTTAAAGCAGGTTTATTTAATGATATTACTACTGGAGCGCCTATAATGATGCTTTTTGAAAACAATAATACTAGAAGTGGTGATTATGAAAAACAACGCGCAGTCCCAAGACCTGGCCATGCCGATTTTACAGCCCATCATAAATTTGGTGGATTTGAAGATTATAGAGGAGGAGGACATTTTAGCGGAAGGTTAACAGCTGCTTTGGTGGGTGCGGGGGTAGTTGCTAAAAAATTATTAAAAGACATTAAAGTTGAGGCTACCATTATTAGTATAGGTGGAGAAAAGGATGTAGAAAAAGGAATACAGAAAGCCATTGATCATAAAGATAGTGTAGGGGGTATTGTTGAATGCGTGGTGAAAGGTTTACCAATTGGACTAGGAGAACATTTTTTTAATTCAGTAGAGTCTTTAATAAGTCATGCTGTATTTTCGATACCTGCTATTCGTGGAATTGAATTTGGAACAGGCTTTGCAGCCGCTTCTATGTTTGGCGTGGATCACAATGATGCCATTGTAGATGCTTCTGGAAAAACTAAAACCAATCATGCAGGCGGTGTGGTAGGTGGTTATACTAATGGCAATGACCTAGTGTTTAGAATTGCAGTTAAACCTACTTCTTCTACTCCTAAAGATCAAATTACGCTTAATTGGGAAACCAATGAGCAAGAAACTTTTTCAGTAAAAGGAAGACACGATTTATGTATAGCCCTTAGAGTGCCTGTTGTTTTAGAGGCAGTCACCGCTATTGTGCTTGCAGATTTAATGTTAATAAATCAAAAAATTCCAAGAATCATTAAAAAATAATTATTTATGGAAAGTGAATATATATACCATGTAACTAATTCAAAAGAGTGGGAAGCGGCCAAATTAAAGAACGAGTACAGACCTGTAAACTATGAAAAGGACGGTTTTATACACTGTTCGGTTGAAAAACAAATACCTGGAGTATTAGACCGTTTTTATAAGGGGCAATCTGGCTTGGTAAAATTAAAAATTGATAAATCAAAAGTGCAAAGACCTGTTTTGTTTGAATTAGCACATGATTTAGATGAATTATTTCCCCATATTTATGGCCCATTAAATATTGATAGTGTAGTGGAAGTAATTACTATTAGCTAATTACTCATTTAATTAAATTATAAAGCTTATTTTTTAAGTTTTTATAAAGAATAAATCATGAATATTAAATTAAGCTTCATTTTTATTTTAGTATTCCCTCTAATAAATATTACACAAGTTTTTGCGCAAAAAATTTATCCTACAAGTTTAACAACAATTAACTATTTGGATAGCGCTGCTCTAAAAAAATACCATAAAAAAATAGATACGCACCGAATTAAAATAGAATTAAATCATATTACGGGTATAGCAAGTTTTTATAGCGCTAATTTAGATGGTACAATGACTTCAACGGGTGAAATTTTTAAAAATTCAAAGTATACAGCCGCTTGTAATTTGTACAAGTTGAATACACTTGTTCGCGTAACCAATATGAGAAATGGTAGGTCAATACTAGTTAGAGTTAATGATCGCATGCATCCAAATATGTTGAAATTAGGTAGGGTAATAGATTTAAGTTCGATTGCTGCTAAAAAATTACATTTAAATTCAAAGGGAATAGTCAAAGTGGCTTTAGATGCTGTGGGATATTCTAAAATCAACCCCAAAAAGCAGTAAACAATTCAAGGATAATCTTTAATTTACAGTATCTAAAATTCATTTTCTTAACATAATACTTATTCCTAAAATTAATCTTCTTCTTTCAATCAATAATTTAGAAAATGTCCAATAGTATGAAAAAAATAATTGTAATACTCTTCGTATCTGTATGTAGTTTGTCAGTTATAGGACAAGATACAACAAGTATTAAACCCTCTTCTATTGCTTTTAAAATTGGCTTATTTAAATTTAAAAATACACCGTCAACAGAGAATGCCAGCCAAAACGTTATACAAGGCGGTTTACAATTTTATAAAGGTATCACACAACACCTTGATTTAATGATGAATTTAGACTTTGCAAATTTGAAGTATCCTTTTTATACTTCTTCAAAAATAAATGTTGCTAAAAATAATGAAATGTATACTGCAATAGATGCCAGTTTAAATTATAAACTATTGACAGATGAAAATAAGTTGGTGCCTTATGTAAGTGCAGGCTTGGGGGTGGCTTCTATTAAAAATAATTATTATACTGCATATGTGCCTATAGGTCTAGGTTTACAAATTAAAGCCAAACAAGGATCATATATAAATTTACTTAGCACTTATAGAGCAGAAGCTTCAGCCCTTACTAAAATGCATTATAATCATTCTATAAGTTATACTCTGCCTTTAAAGCTAAGAGAAAAAAAACCAGTCATGATACCTCCAGTGCCAGTAGTTTCTGACAATGATGATGATGGTGTAGTAGGTAGCGAAGATGATTGCCCTAATACATCAGGTTTAGTTAAATACCATGGATGTCCTGTACCTGATACAGATAACGATGGCATTAATGACGAGAACGATAAATGCCCTAATGCAGAGGGTGTGGTAAAATATAAAGGATGTCCAATACCAGATACCGATAAAGATGGCATCAATGATGAAGTTGATAAATGTCCTAATGATAAAGGATTGTCAAGATATGAAGGTTGTCGCATTCCTGATTTAGATAAAGATGGCGTGAATGATGAGCAGGATAAATGTCCTACTATTGCTGGTATTATTAGTAATAATGGATGTGCCGATTTACAGCCACTAGTGAATGAAATCTCTTCTCAATTAAAGTTTGAATCGGGTAAAGTAAATCTCAGTAAAAAAATATTTGTAAGTGTAGATACCTTAGTTGTCTTAATGCAAAATAATGCAAATATTACCTTAGTAATAAGTGGACATACCGATAATACAGGCACATTAAAAATAAATGAAAAATTATCGCTACAAAGAGCCATAGTAGTATCAAATTATTTAATAAAAAAAGGAATTGATAAAAAAAGAATAAGTCAAAAAGGATTTGCTGACACAAAGCCCATTGCAGATAATAAAACTTTGAAAGGAAGAGCTCAAAATAGAAGAGTTGATATTGAAGTTATATATTAATTGGAGATATTTAATCAGTAGCTTAATAAATCATTACTTCTCTTTCTAGTAAAATATTAAATTTTGTGAGTACCGATTGAATAATTTCTTCCGAGAAATTATATATTTCAATACCAGGCCCATTATTGTAATGAACAATGACTAAAGTTTGTTTTTCATAACATCCCACATTTTCTTTTTGTACACCCTTCCAGCCACAAGCTTCCATAAGCCAAGTCGCAGCTATTTTATAGGTATCGTCTGTGATAGGATAGGCAATCATTTTAGGATATTTTACTATTAGCGCTTCATATAATTCCTTAGTAATAGTAGGGTTTTTAAAAAAGCTGCCAGCATTGCCTATTTTTTTAATATCGGGAAATTTTTCTGATCTAATTTGAATCACCGCATTTGAAATGGCTTCTAAACTATGCTGTTTATTATTTTTTTGATGCAGCACTTCTTTAATGGCGCCATATTCAGTTCTAAATATGGGTTGTTTTTGTAAAATAAATTGCACCGAGATAATGATATACCTTCTTTGCTCCATTTTAAATAAACTAGTTCTATATGCAAATGCACATTTCCTATTTTCTAATATAATGATTTGACCAACTTGGGTATCATAAGCTGTAACCGATTCTATCGAGTCTTTAACTTCTACTCCGTAGGCCCCAATATTTTGAATAGGAGCTGCTCCTACTGTGCCAGGAATGAAACTTAAATTTTCTAAACCGCCCCAACTTTTTTGAATACAGTAAATTACAAAATGGTGCCAATTTTCACCTGCGCCTACTTCTAAAAAAACCTCAGAAGCTGTTTCTTTTATTTTTTTAATGCCCATTATTTCCATCTTTAATACTAAGCCTTCAAAAGGTTTTGTAAAAAGTACATTGGTGCCTGATCCTAATATTAAATAAGGAATATTTTTTCCATTAGCCCATTGAATACCTTTTTCAATGGTCTCTATTGAATCAATGCTAGCAAAATAATTTGCTTTTTCATTGCTACCAAAGCTATGTAAATTTTGAAGAGAACAATTTTGAGTAATTTCCATTTTTTATTAAAAATCAAGAAGGTTATATGAGTAAAGAGTTTTTATATAAGTAAACTACAATTGAATTGTGTAAAGAATATGCTGGGTATGAATTAATTAGGGTCGATATCTATGATAATATTAACCGATTTATACCTAGGATGTACTTGTAGTAAACGAATATAATGTAAGAGTTGTTTTTTTGCTAATTGCAACTGTTGTGGTTGTTTAGAGATTTTAATAGCTAGTTCCCAGATATATTTATTACGTACTCTATTTACAATTGGTTGCGCTGGACCTAAGACTGTTTTTTGAATCTCAGGAGTAAGTGAATGGAAAAAATGAATAGATGCTTCTTCCGCTATATTATTTTCTTTATGTTTAAATAGTAAACTCATAAGCCTACTAAATGGAGGATAGGAGAAATGTTTTCTGTTCTGAATTTCAAAATTATAAAAGCCAAAATAGTCGTGTTGTTGAACAAGTTGAACAATAGGATGTTGTAATTGACTTACTTGTATAATCACAGTTCCATTATCATTTTTTCTACCAGCTCTACCGCTAACTTGTTCCATCATTTGAAAAGCACGTTCATTTACTCTATAGTGATTAAAGTTCAGTAAGCTGTCTGCGTCCACAATGCCCACTAAGTCTACATTTTCGAAATCAAGCCCTTTTACAACCATTTGAGTACCTACTAAAATATCAATTTGTCTTTGTTCAAATTTTTGAATGAGTTGGTCGTGCTCGTTTTTGCCTTTTACATTGTCTAAATCCATTCTTGCTACAATCACACCTGGTAAGGATTGGTTTAATTTTTCTTCAATCTGCTCTGTGCCAAAACTTTTTTGTTTAAAATTTTGTTTACCACAAGCTTTACAGGTATTGACAATAGGATAAGAGGCTCCGCAGTAATGACAAGAAAGTAAATTCTTAGCTTTATGATAAGTAAGTGTTACGTCACAATGTTCACAATGAGGTATCCATCCGCAGGTATCACAAATAAGATAAGGAGCATAACCTCTTCTATTTTGAAATAATATTACTTGCTTATTATTTGCAATAGTTTTTGAAATTGAAGCTAAGAGCTGAGGAGTAAGAATAGCTGTTCCAGCTGTTTGTTTTTTTGTATCAATTAATTCAATTTTTGGAAGGACTCCCGTGCTAAATCTTTCATTTAAATAAGTGTAGCCAAATTTCTTAGATACTGCATTAAAATAAGTTTCAACGGAAGGAGTGGCCGAACCTAATACTACTTTGGCCTTTAATTGATTGGCATAGTAAATTGCGGTATCTCTTGCCTGGTATCTAGGGGCAGGTTCTTGTTGTTTATATGAAGGATCATGTTCTTCATCAATTACAATGAGCGATAAATTTTTGTAAGGTAAAAAAAGTGCAGAACGAGCTCCTAATACAATTTTAATTTCTCCAGATTTTACTTTATTCCAAATTTCTACTCTTTCATTTGGATTAAATTTGGAATGATAAATAGCAATTGAACTACCAAAATATTGTTTTAATCTTCTTATCATTTGAGCAGTAAGTGCAATTTCTGGAAGCATATATAAAGCTTGCTTATTTTGCTGAATGACTTCATTAATAAGAGCAACATATATTTGTGTTTTTCCACTACCCGTAATCCCATGCAATAACCCCACTGGATGAGTTAGTAATTGTGCTTTAACAGAAGCGAAGGCTTCTTTTTGTTTTTCGGATAAGCTATATTGTGCTGCATTATCTGTATCTAAAACACTAGCCAACCTATCTATTTTTCTTTTTTCAGCCACTAATATGCCTTTATCAATTAAGGCTTTTAATTGAGCATGGGTAGCATTGGCTTTTTCTAAAATAGATTTTTGTTGAACACTGCCTTCTGTTTTTTCAAAATGTAAAAATGCTAATAATAAATCTAATTGTTTTGGTGCTCTTGTCCATTCATTTAATAGTTTTTCTAAAGCGGCCTCGTTTCTATATTGAGTATGTAAGCTTAAAAATATTTCTACTTTACTAGTATATTTATCTTTCATATTTTCCTGTACATAACAAATTCTTTTTTGAATGAGTTTATTAATTACAGGGTAGACCGATTTTTTATCCAGAAGTTTTTGAATTTCTAATAAGCTTAAGGTTTTTTTTATTTCTAATGCTTCTGAAATAATATATTCAGCATCACTTAAATGCTTATTATCTTGTTCTTTTAACTCATTTAAAATAAAAACGCTTTCACTAGATATTTTTAAATGACTAGGAATAGCAGCCTGCATTACTTCGCCCTCGGTGCACATATAATATTCGGCCATCCACTGCCATAAAGCTAATTGATGCTCATAAACAATGGGCGCATCATCTAAAACAGATAAAATGGGTTTAGGTGTGAACGCTTCAGGGGCATTGCTACTTATATTTTTTACAATACCTGCATACCTTTTATTTGCACCTAACATTACTTCCACACGCATTCCTATGGCAACTTCTTCCTGCATGGAAATAGGAATCATCCAAGTATAATTTTTGGGAAGTGCTAAGGGTATGATTATTTCTGCGTACATGATATAGGGTTGCAAAAATACACTATGAATTTGGATACTTTCTATATCTTCTCATTCCTTCTTCCATTTTTTTGAAAACTAGGTCCTTTAAGGTGTCGAGCTGATCAAGGGTATAGTCGCTTACTTCTACTGTTTCTAAATACACTACTCTATGCTTACCAGGAGTAAGTGTAAGTACACTACTAAAGTGCATTCGATCAACCGAGTCAATCAATAATACTGGTTGAATAGGAATTTTCATTTCAATAGCTAATTTAAAAGCACCATTGAAAAAAGATTTTAGTGGATATTCTTCCGTCATGCTAAATGTGCCTTCAGGAAATATAAAAATAGAAATATGTTTTTCTAAGGCAGCTTTTAAATTGCGTAAACTTTGGGCTCTTTTTTCAGGGTCGCTTCTGTCTACCATGACCACTGCATTTCTATAAATTAAACCAAACAATGGAATTTTAGAGGATTCAAATTTACCTAGTGGTCTAATAGGTTGATGTTTTAGTTGAACAATGGTAGGAATATCCATGTAAGAATTATGGTTACCTACAAATACATGTGCACGATTAAAATCATGGGGCGTTTCAAAAATTTCGCTATGTCGAATACCTATGAAAAAGTACAAAATTTTTCCCCAATAACGGCAGATAAAATAAACATGCTCACTTAGTTTTTCTTTACCTAATGGAAGCGCTAAAAACATGGCTGTCACCGATAGGATGGTAAGTATTGAAAACAATACTATAGCATATAAGCAATATATAAGCTGAAGAGCTCTTTTAAGGATTTTCATCTGTCTGCTAATATAATAAAAAAGGCCCGAAATTTCATTCGGGCCTTTACCTTGCTTTTATAAAAACCATAAAACCTTAAGAAACTAAGCCTTTAGGGGATTTCTACCATATTTCTCATCATGTTGTGTTGCATCTAAGCCCAATTCTTCATCTTCTTCAGTCACACGAAGTGGCATTATAATACTTATAAATTTGAATATTAAAAAAGAAACTGTAAAACTATAGGCTACTACAATTAACATTGCTTTTAATTGAGTCAAGAAAAATGTAGGGTTGCCATAGAATAATCCATCATTACCACCAGCATTTACAGCTTTGGAAGCAAATATGCCTGTCATTAACATTCCGACCATTCCACCAATCCCATGACAAGGGAATACATCTAATGTATCATCTACTCTTGATAATTTAAAAACATGACTAGCTACATTTGAAATAATAGCAGCAACTAATCCAATAAATATACTTTGTGGGATTCCGACAAATCCTGCAGCTGGTGTAATGGCTACTAAACCTACAACGGCACCAATACAGAATCCAAGGACTGATGGTTTTTTCCCTTTTAAGACATCAAAAAACATCCAAGCTAATCCTGCAGATGCAGCAGCAGTATTGGTAGTGGCAAATGCATTAATCGCTAAACTATTTGCTGCTAATGCTGAACCTGCATTAAATCCAAACCAACCAAACCAAAGTAAACCAGTTCCAATCAATACATATGGAATATTAGCAGGGGGAATTTCTTGCTGCTCTAATTTTGAACGACGAGATTTTAAAACAATTGCGCCTGCTAATGCTGCACAACCTGCGCTAATATGAACTACTGTTCCACCAGCGAAATCTAAAGCGCCCATTTTTAATAAAAATCCGTTAGGGTGCCAAGACCAATGAGCTAACGGTGCATAAACTAATATAATAAAAAGAACTATAAATAAAATATAAGAAGTGAATTTGATACGCTCGGCCACCGCACCTACAACAAGACCTGGTGTGATGATGGCAAACATTAATTGAAATAATGCAAACAACAATAAAGGAATGGTCATAGCCGTACCTCCTTGTAAACTAGGCGCTCCATTCACCACATCTTTAAAAAATAAATGCGTCATTGGATTTCCTATAAAACCATTGATACTTTCACCAAAACTTAAACTATAGCCAAAGCTTATCCAAATAACTGATACTACACCTGCCGAAACCATACTTTTTATCATGGTAGAGATAATATTCTTACGGTGTACCATTCCGCCATAGAAAAAGGCAAGACCTGGTGTCATAATAAATACAAGAGCAGTTGCCACTAAAATCCATGCGATATCTGCACCACTATATGTGCTAGCGTCTCCCTGAAAACTGGGTAATTGTGGGACGAATAATGCAAGTAAGGATACTAGCAATAGAACAATAAAAGGTGCAAATTTTTGTACAACTTGATTTTTCATGGGTAAGAGATTTAGTATTAAAAAATATTATATATGTTATTTATATCATAAAAATAATAAAAATTTATATAAAATTTGATATAATATATACATATAAATATTTATAATATAACAAAAAATAACATAAATTTATTGAAAAGCTTTACTGGCATTCACTTTTAGATAATTCTTTATGCTAAACTAAAATGGGAGATGTGGAAAAAAACTGAATATATTCAATTATGCTTGCTGAAAAAACAAACTACTATCCTTAGATTCTAATAATGAGGAGCCTGTTAAGTAGATATCTACTTTACGGGCACATTCACGGCCTTCGCTTATTGCCCATACCACAAGAGATTGACCTCTACGCATATCTCCAGCGGTAAATACTTTGGCTAAATTGGTTTGATATTGTTGCTCTGTTGCTTTTACATTTCCTCTTTCGTCTAATTGAACACCTAATTCATCGATGATACCAGTTGGGTCCGGATGTAGAAAGCCCATTGCAAGTAAGGCAAGTTCACAAGGAATTTCTCTTTCACTACCTGCTTTTTCAATGAATTTTGAAGGGCGACCGTCTGCGCTAGCACTCCATTCTAAATCTACAATTTGTAATGCTTTTAAATTTCCTTTCCCATCACCGATGAATGCTTTGGTAGCAACTCCCCAAATTCTTTCTGCCCCTTCTTCGTGAGAGGTAGTTGTTTTTAATAACATCGGGTAGGTAGGCCAAGGCATATAGTCTGCTCTTACTTCAGGAGGCTTTGGTAATAATTCAAATTGTGTGACTGATTTTGCTTTTTGTCTGTTAGAAGTTCCTACGCAATCACTTCCTGTGTCGCCTCCACCAATAACTACGACATTTTTTGAAGTTGCCATTAAATCTTCTTCCTCTATTTGAATACTACTTACTCTTTTATTTTGTTGCTTTAAAAATTCCATGGCATAATGCACACCTTTTAAATCTCTTCCTGGAATATTTAAATCTCTTGGAATAGTAGAGCCTCCAGCTAATACGACTGCATGGTAGTCACGCATAATATCATTCACTCTTATATTTACTCCCACATTGGCATTACAAATAAAACGAACACCTTCTTCTTCTAATAAACTAATGCGTCTTTCAACGACTGTTTTTTCTAATTTAAAATCGGGAATACCAAAACGTAATAATCCACCAGGTTTTGGATCACGCTCATAAACAGTTACTTCATGACCTGCATAGTTTAATTGAGCAGCAGTGGCAAGTCCCGCAGGACCTGACCCAATGATAGCCACTTTTTTTCCAGAACGAATTTTAGGTTTTCGCGCAGTTACAAAACCTTTTTCAAAAGCAATTTCAATAATATGTTTTTCAATTTCTTCAATAGTCACTGCTGGCTGATTAATACCTAATACACAGGCACTCTCACAGGGGGCTGGGCATATTCTTCCAGTAAACTCAGGAAAGTTATTGGTTGAAATTAAAATCTCATAAGCATCTTTCCACTCTTTGCGATACACTGCATCATTGAATTCAGGAATTATATTGCCTAAAGGACATCCGTTGTGACAGAAGGGTACGCCGCAATTCATACATCGTGCCGATTGTTCATTTAACTTTTGCTCAGGTAGTAAGTTAACAAACTCGTTGTAATTCTTTTTGCGCTCCGCTACTGAAACTTTTGTAGGAAGTTCTCTCGTAAATTCTTTAAATCCTGTTGGCTTACCCATATTCTTTATACTTATCCTTTAATCTTAAATATTATTTAGTGGTGACTAACTTTGACTTTTGTTTTGCTAATGCCTTTTTGTAATCAGAAGGGAACACTTTTACAAATTGTTTTAATTGATTCTCAAAGTCAGCTAAAATAAATTTAGCTACTGCACTTCCTGTTTTGTCAAAATGGGCTTGAATTAATTTTTTAAGCATTAGTTCGTCCTCTTTATCTGGAGCTTCTAATTCAATCATTTCTTTATTACATAAAACCTCAAAATTATTTTCTACATCATATATAAATGCAATACCACCACTCATGCCCGCTGCAAAGTTTCTTCCTGTTTTACCTAATATTAGTGCAAGGCCTCCGGTCATGTATTCACAACCATGATCGCCAATTCCTTCCACAACCACAGTGGCGCCTGAATTACGCACAGCAAATCTTTCGCCTGCCTTACCTCTTATATATGCAGTACCACTGGTAGCACCATAAAATGCTACATTGCCAATGATAATATTTTCTTCTGGTACAAAACTTGCTTTTTTATCGGGGTATACAATTAACTGCGCGCCACTTAATCCTTTTCCAAAATAATCATTGGCATCACCTTCTAATTCCAAGGTTACCCCTTTTGTATTAAAGGCACCAAAACTTTGTCCTGCAGTTCCTTTAAAATTAAAGTGAATAGTATCTTCTGGTAAACCCTCTGCTTTATGTAGTTTTGTTATTTCATTAGATACAATGGTGCCTGTGGTACGATCGGTATTTTTAATTGGGAAGCTAGCTTTAACTTTTTCTTTCTTTTCTATGGCAGGTTTAGCTGCTGCTAATAATTTCCAATCTAATACTTCAGACATTAAATGATCCTGTGCTTCTGTTTGGTATAGACCCACACCTACTTCAGCAGGCTCTTTATATAAAACATCGCTCAAGTCTAAATTCTTGTACTTCCAATGGTTTATATTTTCACGCATAGTTAAAGCGTCTACTTGACCTACCATTTCATTAATAGTTCGATAACCTAATTCAGCCATAATTTCGCGAAGCTCTTGCGTAATAAATTCAAAGAAACGAACCACATGATCGGGATCACCTTTAAAGCGTTTGCGTAATTCAGGGTCTTGAGTTGCTACTCCCACAGGACATGTATTCATATGACATTTACGCATCATAATACAACCTTCTACTATTAATGCAGCAGTGGCCACGCCCCATTCTTCTGCACCTAATAAAGTGGCAATAGCAATATCGCGTCCAGTTTTCATTTGTCCATCGGCTTGCACTACTACTCGACTACGCAATTTATTTTTTACAAGTGTTTGATGTGTTTCCGCTAATCCTAATTCCCAAGGCAAGCCTGCATGCTTAATTGAACTTAATGGGGAAGCACCTGTACCTCCGTCAAAACCTGCAATTAAAACTACATCTGCTTTTGCTTTCGTTACACCTGCAGCAATTGTACCCACACCAGCTTTGGAAACTAATTTTACATTAATTCTGGCCGCACGGTTGGCATTTTTTAAATCAAAAATTAATTGTGATAAATCTTCGATAGAATAAATATCATGATGTGGTGGAGGAGAAATTAATCCCACACCTGGCGTGGCATGTCTAGTTTTTCCAATCCAGTCATCTACTTTATCGCCTGGTAATTGACCCCCTTCACCAGGTTTTGCACCCTGTGCCATTTTTATTTGTAATTCATCTGCTTCAGACAAATAATAACTTGTTACTCCAAATCTTGCACTGGCTACTTGCTTAATAGCGCTGCGCATAGAATCGCCATTTGGTAATTTTTGATAACGAATTTCATCTTCACCACCTTCTCCTGTATTTGATTTTCCACCTAAGCGGTTCATAGCAAGAGCTAGTGTAGTATGTGCTTCCCAAGATATAGATCCAAAAGACATGGCCCCAGTTGCGAAACGTCTGTAGATAGCAGAAGCGGGTTCTACTTCGTCAATAGAAATAGAGGGGCGCGTGGGTTTAAAGTCAAATAAGCTTCTTAGTGTACAAGCTTTCTCCGTTTGATCATTGACTAGCTTTGAATATTTCTTAAAGCTAGGATAATCATTCATTTTAGTAGAGTGCTGTAATAAATGAATAGTTTGTGGATTGAATAAATGAAATTCACCACGACGCTTCCATTGATATACACCACCTTCTGTGAGCCTGTCTACTGGAGAAGATTTTTTAGCGAAGGCTAATTCATGTTTAGCTAAAATTTCTTTCGCTATTTCATCTAAGCCCATTCCATCTATGCGAGAAGTGGCGCCTGTGAAATGACGATTCACTACTTCTTTATTAATACCAATAATTTCAAATATTTGTGCGCCTTGATAAGATTGTAAAGTAGAGATACCCATCTTAGAGAATACTTTATACAATCCTTCATTCACTGCTTTAATATAATTCTTCTTTAATTTCTCTGCGTCGTAATCCGATTTAATTTTATCATGCAATTTCATATCACGAATAGTAGACAGCGCCATATAAGGGTTAATAGCAGTTGCACCAAAACCTATCAAACATGCATAATGGTGTACTTCCCAAACGTCTCCTGCTTCCACAATAATACCTACCTTGCCTCTTAACCCTTTTCTGATTAAGTGATGATGCACACTTGCGCAAGCAAGAAGTGTTGGAATTGCAGCATGTTCAGAATCAATAGAGCGGTCTGTTAAAACAATAACTTCAAATCCATCTTCCACGGCGTCAACTGCATAACGACATAAACGATCTAATCCTTTTTTCAAAGAACCTTCTTTGCCATCTGCTCTAAAGTAACATTGTAAAGTTTTTGCTTGAAACACGCCTGTATCAATACTTCTAATTTTCTCTAATTCGTGGTTGTTTAAAATAGGATGTTTTAAAGCAACGCAGTGACTCGCCATTGGGTCCTCTGTTAATAAATTTCCTTGGCTACCCACAAAAGTAGCCAGTGACATGACCATTCTTTCACGAATAGGATCAATGGGTGGGTTGGTTACTTGAGCAAATAATTGTTTAAAGTAACTAGAAATATGTTGAGGTTGATCGCTTAATACAGCTAATGGAGTATCGGTTCCCATTGAACCTATAGGCTCTTTGCCATCGGTGGCCATGGGTGTAATAATATTCTCTAAATCTTCTTTTGTATAACCAAATGCTTTTTGGTATTTAAAAATTTGATCGTGTTCTAAATGTGTGAATTGAATTCTTGGTTCAGGTAATTCTTCTAAACGAATTTTATATTTATTCAACCAGTCTGAATAGGGTTGTTGCGCACAAATAGTTTGCTTTAAATCGGTATCGCTTATAATTTTACCAGCTTCCATATCAACCACAAACATTTTTCCAGGCTGCAAACGACCTTTTTCAATTATAGTAGAAGGGTCAATAGGAAGTACACCGGTTTCTGAGGCCATGATAACACGGTTGTCATTGGTAACGCAGTAACGTGAAGGTCTTAATCCATTTCTATCTAATGTGGCACCAATAATTTTTCCATCGGTAAACGAGATAGAAGCGGGGCCATCCCATGGTTCCATAAAAGCTGCATGAAATTCGTAGAATGCTTTTTTCACTGGGTCCATTAATTCATTGCCATCCCAAGCTTCTGGTATAAGCATCATCATTACATGTGGTAAAGAACGGCCCGATAAAGTAAGAAGCTCTATAACATTGTCTAAGCAAGCAGAATCTGATTGGCCAGCAGTGACAACGGGTAAAATCATTTCTAATTCTTCCTTTGAGAAATAAGGAGAGAAAAAACTAGACTCATTGGATCTTAACCAATTCAAGTTTCCTTGAAGTGTGTTTATTTCTCCATTATGTGCAATGTATCTGAATGGCTGTGCCAATTTCCAAGAAGGAAAAGTATTGGTTGCAAAACGAGAATGAACTAAACCAAAAGCTGATACGACTCTTTTATCACTTAGGTCGGGGAAATATTCTCTTACTTGATGGCTTGTTAATTGTCCTTTATACACTATTACTCTTTGAGATAAAGAGGTCATATAAAAACCAATAGCTTCTTTTTTGATAGAATTATTAATAGTATGAGAAGCGTAATTTTTTAAAACAAAAAGTTTTCTTTCAAAATCCTCTGGGTTGCTGATATGATCGGGCTTTTTTAGAAAAACTTGTTCCATAGCAGGCTCTACAGATAAAGCTGAAGGGCCAATTGTATTTCTATTAACAGGTACTTTCCTATATCCGATAATTTCAATACCTAATTTTTCTGCAGCTCTTGCAAAAATTTCTTTACACTCTGTAATAATTGATTTATCTGAAGGGAAAAATATAAATCCAACACCATATTCATTTAAATCGGGTAAGTGTATACCTTGTTGTAATAATTCATTGAAGAAAAATTCATGAGGAATTTGAATCATGATACCTGCGCCATCACCTGTATTAATTTCACAACCGCATGCACCACGGTGTTCCATATTTTCTAAAATAGTTAATCCATCAATTACATTTTGATGTGATTTTACACCTTTGATATGGGCAACAAAACCGATACCACAAGCGTCGTGTTCATAAGCAGGATCATATAATCCTAAGTGTTCTTTTTTCGTCATTTTCAACCAATTATTTGTAGGGAAACGCTCTAAGGTTAGCGATTCGTGGAAAATTACGAAAAAACAAGGATTTTTTATAGTTGAATCGCAATAAATTTACTAACCATTTAATATTGTTTAATTAATTAATCAAATGGTTAATATTTTTCAAATAACGAACGTTAGCAATTATTTTTTTTTGAAAGAAATCTAAAATCAAATCAGAAAATAAAATCAAATATGATCGACTCTTATTGAGGTCACTGCTGTTGGGGATTTTATCTTGGACCCCTTAGAGAAAATTCCAAATAGTGAACTTCCTGAACCACTCATACTTGCGTAGATAGCGCCTTGACTGTATAAATTATTTTTGAAATCTTCTAATGCAGGATGTGCTTTGAAAACTGGGACTTCAAAATCATTGATGAGTTCAGCCTTCCATGTTTCAATAGGCTGCTTAATAATTTCAGCAATCGTTTTTTCTTTTATACAAGGGTTTAGTTGTTGAAAAGCCCAAGGGGTAGCAATATGAATTCCTGGATGAACTAATACAATTGTATAATTGCTTAAGTCAATTGAAATGGGCTCCAATATTTCTCCTCTTCCGGAAGCATGGCAGGCTTTGTCAAAAACAAAAAAAGGACAATCACTTCCTAAAATTGCTGCATAGTGAACTAATTGTTCTTTAGATAAATTTAAATTAAATAAAGTATTGAGTATTTTTAAAACAGTTGTTCCATCACTAGACCCGCCGCCTAAACCCGCACCCATAGGAATATTTTTATGTAAGTGTATTTGAACATCACCTATATGGGGGTAGTCGGCTTTTAATAAATGATAAGCTTTCACACATAAATTATTAGCGGCATCTCCTGGAATACGAATACCGGTATGTGTAAAGGATACTCCATTAATAGTATTTGAATTTTCTTTACTTGCTAATTTTTCTGGAACAATTTCTACAATATCATGAAGGGCCACGGGATAAAAAACAGTTTCTAATGCATGAAAACCATCTGTTCTTTTTGCTAAGATAGATAAGCCTAAATTAATTTTGCAAGGAGAAAATTGAATCATTCGTTATGATTTCTTTTGCGCAGTTTTCTTATTGATTTCATCACGAATATCAATAGCGCGGATATAGTCTTCCTGTTCTAAAACTTCTTGTAATAATTTATTTAATTCAGCCAATGACATATTTGTTAAATCATTGGATACAGGTTCAGCGTTAACAGCAGTTGGGCTAATTGTTTTATCTGTGCTTTCGTTTTCTAGTCCTGCTTGTTCTAAAATATGGGAGTATACGTAAATAGGGCAGCCAAATCGAACTGCCAAGGCGAGTGCATCACTAGTTCTGCTATCAATTTCAATGGTGTCATTGGCAGTAAAGCAAACTAATTTTGAATAAAAAATTCCTTCTTGTAAATCACATATATATACTTCCTGCAATTGAATATCAAAAGCAGTCATAAAATTTTTCATTAAGTCATGCGTAAGTGGGCGAGAAGGATGCATATTTTCCAAAGCCACAGCAATAGCTTGTGCCTCGAAGCCACCTATAACAATGGGAAGTCGGCGCAAACCATTCACCTCTCCTAAAATAACTGCATAGGAGTTAGATTGGGTAATGCTATGTGATAAAGCCACTATTTCAAGTTCAATTTTCTGCATATTGCTAATTACTGCCTTTATGGCTATCCAAAGTTAAATAATTATGCTATGCGGTTGACTTCATTTTTAAAATAGCTTTTGTGAGCGTAGGTACTACTTCAAAGGCGTCTCCAACAACTCCATAATCGGCGGCTTTAAAAAATGGTGCTTCAGGGTCTTTATTTATAACTACAATGGTCTTACTTCTATTAACCCCTGCCAAATGTTGAATCGCGCCTGAGATACCAATGGCTATATATAAATTAGGGGCAATTTGAATTCCCGTTTGACCCACATGTTCGTGGTGAGGTCTCCAATCTGAGTCAGAAACTGGTCTGCTACAAGCTGTTGCTGCACCAAGAGATTTAGCTAGGTCTAATAAAATACCCCAATGTTCAGGGCCTTTTAAACCACGGCCTCCACTAACTACTAAACTTGCTTCGGTTAATGGAATTTCACCTTCTACTTTTTCTACTTTTGTTATTTTAATAGAGGAAGCAGGTATTGGAATATTTAATTCTTCAACAATGGCGTTATGGTCATAATTAACTATACCAAAACTATTTTGATTAATGGCAATGACTTTGTTAGGGGTTTCAATTTGAATAGAGGCGAATGCTTTACCAGAAAAAACAGTTTTAGTGACTACAAAACCATTTTCTGTATTCGGTAAACTTGAAGCGCCGGTTACAATACCTGCTTCTAATTTAACAGACACTGCAGGTGCAATAGCCTTGCCATTTATATTATGTGCAAAAACTACAACATTAGCATTTACATTTTTAGCGGCTGTAGCAATTAAACTAGAATGTACTTTTACATCTAATGTATTCAAGCTTTCATTTTTTAAATGATACACTTTTTGCGCACCATTTTTCCCAAGGTCTGCAAGATTATCTTGCACCGTGCCTAAAACTAAAGCAGCCACTTCACAGCCTAGTTGTTTGGCAAGTGCTGCTCCATAACTCATAGCTTCAAGGGAGGACTTTTTAATTTGATGATCGGCTTGATCGATATATACTATTACCATAAAAATATTTTTAATGCTTTAAATTACTTTTGCTTCTTCTTTTAATAATCTTACTAATTCATCCATATTTGCAGGGTCTATTAATTTTACTCCTGACTTTGCAGGAGGCGTATCAAATTTTTTGATACTTGTAGTAGCGCTCGCTTCAAAGGGTTCTAATACTTTTAAAGGTTTAGTGCGGGCTGCCATAATTCCTCTCATATTTGGAATTCTTTGCTCGGCCATTCCTTTTTGACAACTTATCACAACTGGTAAATTTACTTCGCAGGTTTCTTCACCCCCTTCAATTTCTCTTCTCACAGTAGCGGTATTTCCATCGCAATCAAATTTATTCGCAAGAGATACAAAAGGCATATCTAATAGAGCCGATAGCATAGATCCAATAGAAGCACTATTGTAATCAATGGTTTCTTTACCTGTAAAAATGAGATCATAATTACCTTCTTTAGCAACAGTTGCTAATTGTTTAGCTACAAAAAAAGAATCATTACTATTACTATTTATTCTAATGGCTTCATCACCTCCTAATGCTAATGCTTTTCTAATAATAGGTTCTGCATCTGCAGTACCTACCGTTACTAAATGAATAATAGTACTTGGGTCCTTCTCTTTTAACTCAATGGCTCTTACTAAAGCATACCACTCGTCATAAGGGTTGATAATCCACTGCACTCCATTTTCATCGAACTTTGTATTACCTTCGGTGAAGGCAATTTTAGCTGTCGTGTCGGGCGTTTTACTAATACAAACTAAGATTTTCATGATTGCTAATTTTGATAAATTGTTAGTTGTTTATGCAACTAATGCAAATATAAGCCAAGATGCAACGAATAGAAAGAATTATTGAATTTTTAAATCAACAACCTAAGGATAACTTTTTAAGACATGCCTTGGCTATGGAATATATTAAATTAGGGGAGGAGCAAAAGGCCCATGATTTATTATTAGCAGTGCTTACAGATTCTCCCGATTATATTGGATCCTACTATCATTTTGCTAAATGTCTGGAGCGAATGGGTCAAAAAGAAAAGGCCATAGAATGGTATGAAAAAGGGATGGAGGCGGCTAAATTAGCCAAGGATAATCATTCCTATAATGAGTTACAGGGAGCCTATGAGGACTTAGTCTATTAATCTTTGAGAAATCTTATCATCAATAAGTTGAAAAAAGTCCTCGGGTTTAAATGTTCTCCATGCAGGTATCTCCATTAGTTCAATGTAGCGGTTTAATTTTCTGAGTAAAAAATCGTGTTGGGCGCCAAGATGAAAATTAATTAAAACGGCCCAGCCATTTTCTTCCGATAATTCTTCATATAATTCTTCGTAATAATCTTTGTCCCCACTATGAAAGTTAAAAACGCTTTCGGCTATCATAATAAATTTAAAAATTCCTTCTCCCATTAATTTATCAATCACTTCCCTTTTTAATTCCATAATATCGTTTTCAATAGCATCGTTCCATTCGCCAATCATTTCAATAATGGCAAATTGTGCATCGTAGTCTACAAAAAGAATTTTAAGGTATAAAGTTTTACTACCGAACTCATCCCACTGTGGATGTATAAAATAATTATACACAGCTTGAGAAAATTCAAACTCGCTATAAGTACGCCCAAAAAATATAGATCTTGGATCTTCTTCTGCCATATATAAATGGCGCCAATGATAATGAGGTTCTATATCATGCATACAATTACTCAGCTAAAATTAAAAAACTATTTATTTTTTTGATGATAGGTGATAAGCCCTTGCATGGGAGATTTAAAAATATTACCCAGTTCAATTTCATAGCTCAAGGCCAACTGCTTTAAAATATCTTTAAAACCATAGGCCACACTTCCTACAAAATGAATAGGATATAGCCAGGATTCATTCATTTTATTAATATGTGCAAAGAAGAAATCGTTTAAGCCATCTTCAATAATATTTTCAATCATATAATGACCTCTGTTCTCCACTAAAAATTCAGTGAATTTGGCAAGGTATCTGTTGGGTGTCGCTTCTTTGTATACATTGTTTAATATGTCATCCTTAGTAGTGGCGAATTTCTTTTCAAATCTTGACATTAAATCTTCATCAAAGGTTTTATATAAATAATATTGAATTACTTTTTTTCCTAAGTAAGAACCACTTCCTTCATCTCCTAATACATACCCAAGGCCAGGGCTATTTTTGGTAATTTTTTTGCCATTATAAAAACCAGTATTAGAACCCGTGCCTAAAATGCAGGCAACTCCTTTTGTATTTTGACAAGTAGCTCTTGCTGCAGCTACTAAATCGGTTTGAACGTCTAATTTTGCTTTTGTGAAAACAGCTTTTAATGCTTTTTTTAATTGAACTACATTTTGAGGATTACTTAAGCCTGTGCCATAAAAATAAACAGCATCAATGCTCTCAATTTTAATTTTATTTTTAAAAGTTTTTGATACCAGTGCTTGAATTTGTGCAGCGCTCAGAAAATAGGGGCTAATACCCGCACTTGTTAGTGTTGTTTTCTTTTTGGAACTCACAATGGTCCATTGGCATTTTGTAGCGCCACTATCTGCAATAATATAATTCTTAGTCATAGGTAATAATCTTGTGTGTGAAAATAGCCTTTTTAGTGTAATTTTAGCCCGAATAAAACAAGCATGCAAGATAAAAATAAATCAAATTGGTCCACCCCAATTTTTTATGCCTTTTTGGTAATAATGGGTGTGGTAATAGGGGTGTTTTTTAAAGGAAGTTTACCTTTAACTGTTTTTAAATCAGGACCCAAAGATCCAATGCAAGAAATCTTGCAGTTAATACAATCTAAGTATGTCGAAAAATTAGATACTGATAGTGCAAGTAATCGTTTAGCAAATTATTATTTATCGCAATTAGACCCGCACTCTGTATATATACCCCCTTCAGATTTAGTAGAAGTGAATGAACAATTACAACCCAATTTTAAAGGCATTGGTATTGAATTTATGCAGTTCAGAGATAGCGTTTTTGTTTCTTATGTTATGAAAGAAGGGCCTGCTGCCAAAGCAGGAATGCAAATTGGTGACATATTGTTAAAAGCCGATGATAGTATTCAATTGTCGGGCAAAAAATGGGCATCAGATGATATTAGAAAAAAAATCAAAGGTCCTTCTAATACCAAGGTCAAATTATTAATAGCTAGAGAGGGCAAACAAATTTCCTTAACCATTCCAAGAGATAATGTATCAGTTTCTTCAGTTGATGCTTTTTACTTATTAAGCCCAACAGTTGGCTATATTAAAATTAACAAATTTGCTGACAGAACCTATGAAGCCTTTATGCAGGCCTTGGATAGTTTAGTGCAGAAGGGTATTAAATCATTGGTGATTGATTTAAGAGGTAATGGTGGTGGACTACTTTCAGAAGCAGTGGCCATTGCAGATGAAGTATTAAGTGGTAATAAATTAATTGTATATACGCAAGGGGCTAATTCTCCCAGGGTCGATTATTTTAGTAAAAGAGAAGGACTTTTTGAAGAAGGCCCCTTGACTATTTTAATGGATGAAACTTCTGCATCGGCTAGTGAAGTATTAGCAGGGGCTTTACAAGACTGGGACCGAGCCACTATTGTAGGGCAGCGTTCATTTGGTAAAGGATTAGTGCAACAACAATATAATTTATCGAATGGGGGTGCGCTTCGGTTAACTACTGCAAAATATT
>Ga0214919_10002555_pt1 | contig 28503 bp, 20 predicted proteins | sample LL1503_MetaG_FD_177994 | JGI IMG/M metagenome (GOLD analysis project Ga0214919, IMG submission 177994) | Freshwater microbial communities from Lake Lanier, Atlanta, Georgia, United States - LL-1503 | ecosystem: Environmental > Aquatic > Freshwater > Lake | place: USA: Georgia | collected... | reverse complement strand
GTGGTACTTATGGATATTGGTTAGGTGACCCAGATACTTCTAAAACTTACAAATATTATGTTCGTAAATTTACAACATCAGGAACTAAAACTTCTATGACATTGAACTTAGGACAAACATTGGTAAACTGGGGTACAACAACAAATAATGCAATAGGTGCATTGATTTTATTTGAATCATCAGCAACAGGAGTTTATGGAGCAGGTAATGCAAGATTATACGACCCATCGGATTTATTGACAAACTTTGTTGCAAGTAAAACGGCAAACACAGACGGACAAAATCCATTTAGTTCTGCATTCCAATTGTATGGTAATACAGGTGGTTCATTATCGACTACAACTTATACTATTCCATTAAGAAGTGCCGATGGTATGAACTTAAACGCAACTTATACTAACATATATGTAATCGTAAGATATAAAGGAGACCCTACACCAGTTACTTCAATAACAACAACATTTAGTTAAAATATAGAATAAGAAATGGCAGCAATAGATAATACCAAAAAATCCGCACGATTACTCGCTAGTAGAAGATATACACACGATACGTTAACCGATGCACAAGAAGCATTTACTTCTACATTGGATATTAATGCCAATGAAATTTATATTGACCAAGCATTAATTCCATCTGCAAGTTTACCATTTAGTGGTAGTGGGCAAAACGGAAATACATACACAGTTGATGGTTTATCGGTTGTAAAATATTATTACAGAGCAAAAATGACAAAATCCGACCTTAATAATGAGGCTTGGTTTTTATTGTCAGAAACAACGGCATCATCAGGAGTAGGAGCACAATTAATAGATAATAATCAGTTAACAAATTTCATATCTCCAAAATATTCAGTATCTGCATTAACAAATGCTAATACGGAAGATGCAACTCCTGGTTATGGTGTTAAAGTGTTTGTATCATCAAACTCATCAACTCCATCGGCAGGTGACCAAGTTTCGGTAAACAATTATGTATTTGACTATAAGACTGGTATTATACAATTTGCTACATCAGCAGTTGCACCAACTGTAAGTCAATATGTTTACATTAGTGTATACCAATACGCAGGTAGAACATTATCATCTCAAATAGGAAGTGGAACAGGTGTAATTTCGTCTAGATTAAGTAGATTGGAAGAAAGTACATCAAGCTTAAATACATTTAGTGCAAGTGTTAATGGACACATTGCTGACCTTAATACAAAGACCGGTTCATTAGAACAAAAAAACATAATCATAGCTGCATATACTGCATCAATGAATACATTTACTGCAAGCGTTAATGGCCACATTTCTGATATTAATACTTATACTGCATCATTAAGAACTGCATTTACTGCAAGTGGTGTTAACGTAACTTTTAATGGTGACCAAACTATTAAAGGTAACTTATATGTTCAAGGTACACAAACTCAAGTTGATTCTACAACAATCAATTTGGCAGATAATATTTTACAATTAAACGCCGCAGGAACTTCTGATGGTGGTTTGGTTGTAAGAGACGCAACAGGAGGTTCAACTACATCGGGTTCTTTACTTTGGGATGTAACTAATGATTATTGGAAAGCAGGAGCATTAGGAACGGAAGAAAGAATTTTAAGAGCAGGTGGTGGAGACCATATAGTTTCAGGTTCAGTTCAAGTTGATGTTACGTCAACAACCGGATTTACAACATATAGTGGTTCAATTTCATCGTCATTAACTTCTAATTCGGCATCAATATCGGCATTGTCCGCATCGGTTGCAAGTGTAACAGGTGAATTTAGTTCAAGTGTATCAAGTACATTTGTAACTCAAAGTCAAAGAATTACTTCATTAGAAACATTTAGTGGTTCTCAAAATACAAAGAATAGTACATTAGCAAGTTATACCGCATCGGTGAATGGACACATTGCTGACCTTAATATCAAAACCGGTTCATTAGAACAAAAAAATATAATCATTTCGGCATACACTGCTTCGATGAATACATTTACATCTTCACAAGAAGCTAAAGATGTAATTATTTCGGCATACACTGCTTCGATGAATACATTTACATCTTCACAAGAAGCTAAAGATGTAATTATTTCGGCATACACTTCATCAATGAATACATTTACCGCATCGGTGAATGGACACATTACTGACCTTAATACAAAGACCGGTTCATTAGAACAAAAAAATATAATCATAGCTGCATACACTGCATCTATGAACACATTTACATCTTCACAAGAAGCTAAAGATGTAATTATTTCGGCATACACTGCTTCGATGAATGTATTTAGTTCCTCACAAGAAGCTAAAGATGTAATTATTTCGGCATATACTGCATCAATGAATACATTTAGTGCAAGTGTTAATGGTCATATTAGTGATATTAATACCAAAACTGGTTCTTTTGAAGGTAAATTTACAACATTGTCAAGCTATACGGCTTCAATGAATACATTTACCGCATCACAAGAAGCAAAAGATGTAATCATTTCAGCATACACTGCTTCAATGAATACATTTACCGCATCACAAACAGCAAAAGATGTAATCATTTCAGCATACACCGCTTCGATGAACACATTTACTGGTTCTACTTATGTAACATTTAGTTCATCGGTAGATGGTAGATTGGATATATTGGAAGGAACTGGAACAATACAAGGTGTTGGAACAGGAAATCAAGTAACTTTTGCAAAAGTAACAACAACAGGAGATGTAGTAGTAGGTGGTGATTTGGTGGTACAAGGTAATACTGTAACATTAAATACTTCACAATTAGTAGTTGAAGATAAATTAATTTCATTAGCAAGTGGTTCTACAAACGCAGCAACTGCAAATGGTGCAGGAATTGAAATTTTAGGAGCAAATGCAACATTTACTTATGACTCAACACCAAATGCATGGACAGCAAATATTCCAATTTCAGCATCAGCAGTAACCGCATCGGTGAATGTTCCTGGATTTGGTACATCAAAAAGAATGGCATTCAGAAGTACAACTGGTAACTTAGATTTTGTAGCAGCACCAACAATAACAGGTGATATTCCTCAATGGGATGGTACAAATTTTGTTATGAGTAATGTGATTGATGGTGGAACATATTAATAAAAAATTATAAATAATAATAAGACCCTTCTTCGTAAGGGTTTTTTGTTTTTAATCTATATTTATTGGAGTAGTATATACTACATTGTTGTTATATAACTTTATAAAGATTCCATACATATGGCTCAAAACATCCAACTCAAACGTTCTGCGTTACCGGGTAAGGTACCAGATACGGGTTCACTTAATTTAGGTGAAATTGCAATTAATACTTACGATGGTAAAGTATTCTTAAAAAAATCAGGTTCAATTGAGTCCGTAGAATCTATTGTAACAACAAATAGTATAAACACAGGGTCTATTACATTGACCAAAACTGGTTCATTTGGTGAATTAGTAATTACACAAGATGTAAACATTCAAAGAGATTTATATATTGCCAATGACATTATTGGTAATGGTGATATTGATGTATTAGGAAATATTACAGGTTCCAATTTATTAATAAAAGGAACATTAACTGCACAATCTTATATTGTAAGTTCGTCAGTTGTAAATATGACCACACAATTTGCAAGTGGTTCTACTGTATTTGGTAATACATCTGACGATACACATCAATTTACAGGTTCAATTAATATTACAGGTAGTGGTTATATAAATTCAAATAGAATTATAACATCAGCCGATACCGGTTCATTTGGAGCATCCGGTGGTAGTTATCCTGTAAGTGGTGTCGATTATGATACTGATACTGTAACTGTAGTAGATTTTAATAATGAATCTCCACAATATTTAATAGATTATTTATATGAAGTACCGGTAGGAACTCAAGTTGGATTAAAAGGATTTTTGGGTAATACATCCGGAAGTACATTAGTCGTTCCGGCAAATGATTATATTGCATTTGTAATTAATGATACACAAGTAGCAAGAGTTACTGCCGATGGATTTGAAGGAGTAAGTTTACCAAATGGTTTAATAAGTGGTTCATCACAATTAACGGGGTCATATGATACGAGATATGTAATTAGTGGAAGTATTACTCAAACAACCTGGGATAATATTGCATCTAAACCTTCGGGAATTGTAAGTAGTTCAGTACAAGTTTTAGGAGGAACAAATATAGTATCAGGTTCTTCACAAATAACACCCTTACTACCAACAGGAGTAGTAAGTGGTTCGGTTCAAACAATTCTTAACTTACCAACAGGAGTAGTAAGTGGTTCATCTCAAATTACATATGCAAGTATTAGTTCTATCCCAGCAGGTATAGTAAGTGGTTCTTCACAAATAACACCATTATTACCAACCGGTGTAATTTCTGGGTCATCTCAATTGAGTGGTACTACAATTACAAATTTAACTATTCAAAATTTAACAACTATTAATGAAACTGCATCGGTTATATTTAGTAGTGGTTCAAATAGATTCGGAGATTTTGGAGACGATGTACATTCATTTACGGGGTCAGTTCAAATAACTGGTTCGATTACAACGATTGGTTCATCAACAGCAACATCATTCAACGGAGCAATAAATGCAACTAATGGTGTTATTTCGGGTTCATCACAAATTACCGCATCTTTAGATATTAGATATGCATTAAGTGGAAGTGCAGGAGCTGGGCCATCTGCAGTATTAGATAGTAGAAGTAGATATCTTTCACAATCATCTGCAGCAACTACATGGTCATTCACACATAATATAGGTTCTGACTATCCAATGGTAACTGTCTATGGTTCTAATAATGAAATCATACAACCTCAATATGTAAAAACTTTAAGTTCAAATCAAACTGAAATTGGATTTGGTACACCTGTTAGTGGTGTTGCCGTTGCATCTTTAGGAAGTTTAACGGAAGTAACTGGTAGAACAATAAGACAAGACTTTACATCATCTATTTCTTGGTCGTTTGTACATAATGTTGGTGATAAATATGTAATGGTTCAGGCATTTGATACTACTGACCAAATGATATTACCTGCCGAAATTAGATTGGCAAGTACAACATCATCTATATTAACATTTACGGAACCAGTTAGTGGATATGCATTGGCAACTATTGGTGGTGATTTACCTTCGATTAGTTCGTCATATGAAGGATATACTTTACAAGTTCAAAGTGGTAATGCAGTTTGGACATCAATAATAAGTGCAAGTGTTTCAAATACGGTAACGGCATCATATGTTTTACCTAGTGGATTGCCAACCGGAGTTATTAGTGGGTCATCTCAACTTACGGCATCATATGATACAAGATATGTAGTAAGTGGTTCAATAACTCAAACTACATGGGACAATATTGCATCTAAACCAGGTGGAATTGTTTCGGGTTCAATACAAATTTTAGGTGGAACGGGAATCGTTAGTAGTTCAACTCAAATAAAAAATTATGGAGATTTTGTAACAACCGGTTCAAATTCATTTATAGGTAATCAAAATATTAGTGGTACAATATTCTTAACAGGTTCTATTATACCAAATGCAGATAACACATATGATTTAGGTTCTTCAACAAAAAGTTTTAGACACTTATACGTTTCTTCTGGTTCAATTTATATGAACGGAACAAAGGTATTAAGTTCAACTGCACAAGAATTACAATTTACAACTGATGTCGGACAATCTATAAAAATATTAGAAGCAGGTAGTGATACTATAACTTTACAATCTGCAGATGGAAATATTACATTAGCATCTTCTGGAAATGGAGATGTAGTTTTAGACCCAACAAATGGTGTAATTGGATTAAAAGGTACAACAACTTTATATACTGGAAACAAAATAGTTTCATCTGACGGATATGCAATTCAAATTGGAAACGACTTAGGAATTACAGGGTCATTGACAACTACAACGGGTAATATCAATGGAATAAATCTTACAACATTTAGTTCTTCAATTGCATCAACATTTAATACGGTTCAATCTAATACAAGTTCTTTAACAAATAGATTAAATAATATTGAAACATTTTCATCATCAGTTTTAGGACACATTACGGATATCAATACCAAAACTGGTTCGTTTGAAACTAAGTTTTCAACTTTACAAACTTTAACTGCTTCTGTTCAATCTCAAATTAGTAGAATACAAGAATCGACTGCATCATTAAATACATTTAGTTCTTCGGTTGAATCTAAAAACGTAACCATTGCAAATTATACGGCTTCAATGAATACATTTACTGCAAGTAATGGTAATACATCATTAAATGCAGCAACTTCATCATATGCAAAAACGAATACATCAAATATATTTAGTGCAGACCAAACAATTACAGGTTCTCTTTATATAAGTGCAAACTTGGTGGTTCAAGGTTCATCGTCTATTCAAACCATTAGTTCTTCAACATTAAACATTGGAACTAATTTAATTACGGTTAACACATTAAACCCATCAGCAAGATTTGGTGGATTATCATCAATAGATAGTGGTTCAACCGGATTGTCGGGTTCAATTTTATTTGATTCAATAACGAATCAATGGATTTTCCAACACCAAGCAGTAAGTGGTGCAGCATCAACTTCTTCAATTTTCATAACAGGTCCTGAAACTTCAAATGCATTGGGTAGTGAAACAACTTTGACTACCAATAGAATACCTAAAATTAAAAATGATGCACATCTAAATGACTCAAATATTACAGATGATGGAACTACAATTTCATTAAATTCAAATACGGTTGTTACGGGTTCAATTATAGCAACATCATTTACAGGTTCAATTGGAGCAACAAATGGTGTAATTAGTGGAAGTTCACAAGTTAACTTTACACAACTTAGTGGAATTAGTAATGGTATTGTATCGGGTTCAACTCAAACTATTGCAAACTTACCAACGGGTACAGTTTCGGGTTCTGCACAAGTAGTTGGTATACTTTCATCATTAAACACATATACGGGTTCAAATGATACTAAATGGTCTACATTACAAACTTTAACTGCATCAAATAGTGCATCACTTAACCAAATAAATTCAGTAACTGCGTCGTTAAATACTTACACATCTTCAAATGATACTAAATGGTCTACATTACAAACTTTAACTGCATCAAATAGTGCATCAATTGGACAAATAAATTCAGTAACTGCATCTCTAAACGCTGCAACATCTTCATACGAAACAAAGGGCAGAGGTATTGTTAGTGGTTCTTCACAAATAGATGTGATGTCTACAACAAACATTGCAAAATTGGCAACTACCGGTTCAAATACATTTACTGGCAATCAAAGTATAACGGGCTCATTGATAATTGGAGCTGCAGCATCAACTTTACCTCTAAATGTTTACACAAGTTCCGCAAATGTGAATAATGTAATAGCAGAATTTTATAATGGAGATTACACATCAGGAACTAAAAACTTTATAAGAGTTAGAAATAATGTTAGTGTTGGGTCTACATATAGTTCTTACTTTGGACAAGGACAAGATGGAAATACATACATTGTTTCAAATGATTTTACAAGAGGTGGTGATATTGTTATAAATGCTAATACTGGTAAAACCACAATAAAAACAGGATTGGATGTTACGGGTTCAGTATACGCATCTGGACATTCAAGATTTCATACAGGAACTACATATTCGGTAGGTATTGCCGGTTCATCAGGAGGTAATGCTGGTATTGGAACTATTGGTGATGCAAATTTTAATATTTATGGTTCATCAACTTCAAATGTCGTAATAAGAACAGGAGCATCTTGGGATTCAACGGGAGTTTCAACTTTAGGAACTGATAGATTGATTATTGAAAATGGTGGAACCGTTAGACCTGGTGCAAACGGAACACAAAATTTGGGGTCAACTTCATACGCATGGGCAAACATTTATACAAACGACTTACATTTGAGTAATGAAGGAAAACCAAAAGGAAATAATGTAGATGGAACAACTGGAAATTGGACAATACAAGAAGGGGCAGAACATTTGTATATAATTAATAATAAGACAGGAAAGAAATTTAAGTTTTCATTAGAAGAAATTCAATAATATGGCATTAATAGTTGGTGGTAACACCATAACATCTGATATGGTTAAAGTTATAAATACTAAAAGTATTTTAACAAGAGGATTGTCTTTTCATTTTGATGCATCAAATATAGATTCATATCCCGGAACCGGAACTATAATAAATGATATAAGTAATACATCTACGAACGCAGATTTCACAACGGGTTGGAGATTACCTTCTACATATCATATTAAAGGTAGTTTATCAAATGGTGGAAGAACTTGGAGTGCGGGTTCACCATCTGATTCGGGATATTCCGCAGTAACATTGGACAGAACATTCGCAGCAAACGAAGATTTTGATGTTGTTGCATATTGGGCACACGATTATAGAGGTATTGCAATAATATTTGGAGCAAATGTATCTCATTTAGATTATAATGGGTATTCAGCTGATGGAACGGGCCCTTATGGTGGTGCAATGAATACATCAGGATACCCATTGAGTTATGGTGGAACGTATCACGGACAATATCATTCACCATTACAAGGTCAAGGTAGTGCAACAACCGGATATTGGTTTAGATGGGTGAGAAGTGGAACTAATTTAAGTATACAATATTCTTCGACATCAAAGAACGGGCCTTGGACATTAATTAAAGCAGATACAACTTGTTCGGCAACCGATAAATGCACAATAGTTGCCGGTGAGGCATCTGGAACGGAAGTTTCTCCACTTACTTTAGAATATGTTCGTTCTACTAAAAGAAATGATGGAGGAACTTTGATAAACGGCCCGACTTTTAGTTCATCTAATGGTGGTTCAATTTTATTTGACGGAAGTAATGATAGAATTTCTACAGGAATATTTCCAAATGGAACTAGAACATATATGATTTGGATTAAATATAATTCAGCAACAGGAACTGCAGGTTATCAATTAACAGGAACACAACAAGGTGATGCATACACCTACACCGGTAGACAAGATAGTGGTGGATATATCTACACATATGCAGGAAGTGGTGCAAATGGTGGAGCATCTTCCTATTCATTGAGCACTGCAACTTGGTATTATCAAGGATTTACATTGGCTGCAAACGGAGATATTGGTATATATGTAAATGGTTCACTTATTGAAACTAAAACAGGAAATGGATTGGGAAGTAGACCAACGGCTGAATTTTCAATTGGATGTGTAAATACAAACCACTTTGTAAACGGAAATATTGCAGCAGTTCATCTTTACGATAGAACATTAACAACTGCAGAAGTATTATACAATTATAATGCACAAAAAGCTAGATTTGGATATTAATAAATAATTTAATTATGGCATTTATTATTGGTGGAAATACGTTTAATAGTACGATGGCGGATACACAAGATTATACACAAATTGTACAAAGTGGATTAAAATTACATTTAGATGCCGGCACATTGGAATCTTATCCAGGAAGTGGAACGGAGTGGTTTGATATTACTGGAAATGGAAATGTAGCAACATTAGTAAATGGCCCAACTTTTTCTACAAATGCAATTAGATTGGATGGAACAAACGATTACATATCATTACCAACATTAGGATTTGCACCATCAACATTAACTCTTGAATTTTGGATTAAAAGACATGCTAATGGAGGATATTTTTTTGTTATTGATAATTCGGATAATCCAGAATTAAGATTACAATTTTCAGCAGGATACGTTGCACTTACTTGGTATGATGATAGTGCATATATTGCATCGTTTAGTTCTGTCACTGCAATTAATTTAGATACTTGGTATCATGTGTGTGTTACAAGTGAAAATAGTGATTTTAGAATGTATATAAATGGCACATTAGATACGGCAGATACTACCGGCACTTACACAGGTGGCCCAAATGGTAATGCAACCGAACACACATTAGGAACGTATAATAGACCAGGAGCAGGATATGGTGGATATGCAAATGTAAGTTATGGTGTTTATAGATTTTACAATAGAGTATTATCTCCAAATGAAATATTATATAATTATAACACTCAAAAAGCAAGATTCGGATTATAACGAAATTAAATATTTATAAGTATTATGAAAATATACGCACCACAAATATCGGGAAGCTTAGCAATAAATGGAACATCAATAGGAAATTTTAATAATTTAGTTTCTACATCTTCATTTAATCAATATACATCAAGTACTTCAACCGGAAGTTTAGCAACAACTGGAAGTAATACTTTTGTCGGAAATCAAACGATGAGCGGTTCGGTTATCCCTGCAATAACCAATACATACGATTTAGGGGATGTTACACACCAATTTAGACACTTATATTTGTCAAGTGGGTCTTTGTATATAAATGGAACAAAGGTCTTAGGAGCAACAGGACAAGAGTTACAAATCACAACCGATAATGGACAATCATTAAAGATTTTAGAAGCAGGAAGTGATACGATAACTTTACAATCCGCAGACGGAAATATTACATTGGCTGCATCAGGAGGTGGAGATGTTATATTAGACCCAACATCTGGAATTATTGCATTAAAAGGTACAACCACTTTATATTCCGGAAATAAATTATTATCTTCCGATGGAGGTGCAATACAAATAGGAAATGATTTAGGAATTACAGGGTCAATAGTAACAACTGGAAATATAAACGGAATAAATCTTACAACATTTAGTTCTTCAATTGCAGGACATATTTCTGACATTAATATTAAAAGCGGTTCTTTTGAAAATAAGTTTAATACACTTCAAACTTTGACCTCATCAGTTCAGTCACAAATTAGTAGAATACAAGAATCAACATCTTCATTAAACCAATTCACTGCAAGTAATTCAATCAGTTCATTAAATTCATATACATCATCTCTTAATACCGCAATTCAATTAACAGGTTCAACTGTTTCATTTTTAGGAAATATCATTGTCTATGGTACTCAATCTATAATTAATTCTACAAACGTAGAACTTGCTGATAATATACTTTATTTGGCACCCACCGCATCTATTGACAACGATTTAGGTATTGTGGGACATTATAATGATGGTACTTATAGACACGCTGGTATCTTTATGGATGCAAGTGACGGACATAGTTGGAAAGTATTTAATGGGTTACAAGGTGAAACAAACGCAACAATTGATACTGCAGGAACCGGATTTACATTAGCAGATTTCAAAGCAGGAGCAATTACGGGTACATCACTTAGTGGACAAATATTGGCATCAAATGGTGTAGTTTCAAGTTCATATCAAATTACATCATGGTTACCAACGGGTGTTGTAAGTGGTTCTTCACAATTAACAAGTTCATATGATGCACGATATGTTTTAAGTGGTTCAATAACTCAAACTACATGGGATAACATTGCATCTAAACCAGGTGGAATTGTTAGTGGGTCAGCACAAACTATTGCAAATTTACCAACGGGTACAGTTTCAGGTTCGTCACAAGTAGTTGATATATTAAGTTCTCTAAATACCTACACAGGTTCAAACGATACAAAGTGGTCTACAATATCGACATTAACATCATCTTATAGTGCATCAATCGGCCAAATAAATTCAGTAACTGCATCTCTAAACGCTGCAACATCTTCATACGAAACAAAGGGCAGAGGTATTGTTAGTGGTTCATCTCAAATAACTTATACTGGTATTTCATCTATTCCGGGTGGTATTGTATCGGGTTCTTCACAAATTACTTATGCAAGTGTTTCTTCTATACCTGCAGGAATTGTTAGTGGTTCATCTCAAATAACTTACGCAAACATATCTTCTATTCCGGGTGGCATAGTATCGGGTTCTTCACAAATAGTTGGTTCTTCAATAACCACAAATGCAATAACAATAGCAGGAACATCAACTGCATTGGGTGGGACAATAACTGCAGAACAAATTAGAACTGCAATTGGTACAGTAGTAACAGGTTCAGCACAAGTATCATTGACGGCAACAACTGGATATGGAACTTATATTAATCAAGCAGTATTAACAACATCTTCACCTACTTTTGCGGCAGTATCCGCAACGACATTTACAGGAGCATTAAGTGGAAACGCATCAACCGCCACAACATTGACATCCAATGCAACGGTTGCTAGAGACCTATATATAAATGGTTCAACATCTGGTAATTTTGGCAATAGATTATTAATTGGTACAACAAGTGCAACATACACATTACAAGATACAAATTTAAGACCCACATTATATATGAATGGGGCGTATCCTGTATTTACATTAAACCATACCGCAACAAGTAACACCAATCACGGACCAACAATTCAATTTGCATTCGATGGACTAACAACGGGTGGTGCAACAGGTAGACAAATCGTTATAGGTGCACCTGGAAATGGAAATCATTTAGATTTCGGGTTTAGTGGTGGAGCAAATGGGACAAATAGTGATTATAATCCTCATAACGGTATTGCTGGTTACCAAGGTGTTACACCATTGAGAGTATTCCCTACCGGTATATTAGTTGGTACCAATGGCTCATATCCAAGTGTCGCAACATCGTTATCATATAATTTACAAGTTAATGGAACCGGAAATGTTAGTAGTAATTTTACTGTAGGAGGAACATTGGGTGTAACAGGTATTAGTACTACCGGTGTCATAAAAGGAGACTCTGGTGCGGCTTATCCACACTCATTTACAAATACCCACGCGGGAAATACACATTGGACAAATAGAGGTAGTCGAATGCTAACATCAAATGGTACAAACTGGGCTGCCGATGGTAAAGACCCGATAATGGCATTGGTGGGTAGTACTACCTCTACTGTAAGAGGTCAGATGATTGGATTGGCACTACATAATGAGAATAATACTACTAATGCATTTTCTCCAATAATAGCATTCAGTGCATTAAGTAATAGTAGTGGATATAATTCTATGTATGCTTCCATAATGGGTAAAAAAACTGGAACAGGTTCTGGTTTAGATACTAACTGGAATAAAGGAGAACTTCATTTCTATGCACACGGCGATTCATATGTAGCAGATACTCCAAACTTTTTATTATCAGGCACAGCCGCAACATTTTCAGGAACAATAACAGAAAGTTCATCATTAAGATATAAAGAAAATGTTGAAACTATAAAATATGGTTTAGATAAAGTTCTTCAAATGAGAGGAGTTACTTATAATAAAAAAGATAATGGAGTAAAAGAAATTGGTGTAATAGCTGAAGAAATATATGATGTTTTACCTGAAGTAGTTTTGAAAAATGAAGAAGGTGAAATAGATTCGGTTTCATATGGTAGAATAACCGCAATTTTAATTGAAGCAATAAAAGAACAACAAAAACAAATTGAAGAACTTAAATCTTTAATTAAGTAATGGCAAATTTTTTAGCAAATACTAAATTTGGTGGAGGAGCACAGATGGATTTTTTCCAACATAGATTTTATGGTGGTAATACGTATTTTCATTATAAAACAAATTTACAATTATCAACATATGTTATGGTTACAATTGAAGCGGTTGGATATGCATATGGTGCAAATCAGGCAATAAGAAGTGCATGGAATTTTTATACTTATTCATCTTTGGTTCATGGAACGGTTCAAAATTACTATGGTGGTATGAGTGCACATGGTGTATATGTAGCAAGTGATAATTATGTATGCATAAGAGCATATTGTCCACCATATTATAGTGGGTGGTCATTTAACGCATATACACAAAACCCAACAGGATATAATACAACGGTAAGTTTTTTAGCAAGTGTTCAAACGGATAATTCTGGAAATTATTATTAATATATGGCAAATTTAGCAAATATAAGTATAGAATCTGCATATCAACAATATGGTTTTTTTGCAGGCCAAGATTTTCAAAGTGGAAATGGTAGTTATATTCATATGGAAACAAATGTACCAATATTATCAAGTGTAATGATGATGATAGAGGCGGTAGGGTATAATTATGGAACGGGATTACCAATTAGATGTGCATGGAATTTTTATTCATATGGTGGTGGTTCCTTTGGAAATAGTAATAATGGTGTATATACTGGAATGAGTGCAAACGGACAATACGATAGTGGTCAAAATTATTTAGTAATAAGAGCATATGCAAGTAATTTACACTATTGTGGATTTACATTAAATGCATACCCATTAGCTGGAACCGGCGCATTTACGGTATCAATAAGGAGAGTATCACAAAATTCAACATCAGGAAATTATTATTAATATGGCAACACTAAGTTCACCCGTAAGAGTTTATCCGTATAGTAGTTGGTGGTTACAACAACGAAATATTTATAATTTTATGACCACAGCCGGTTCTCCGTATTATGTTCATATGAAAACAAGTATACCATCTGGTGGTGATTCTATGTGGATGATTGAAGCGGTTGGGTATAATTATGGAAATGGAAATGCAACAAGAAGTGCATGGGGATTTTATTGTTATAATAATACTTTTTATAATGTGGGTTTACAAAATGCATATGCGGGAATATCTGCAGATGGAGTATATAAATCATCGGATAATTATGTTGTATTAAGAGCATATTGCGTTGGAAACTATTATAATGGATTTATGTTAAATGCATATCCAACTAGAGCAAATACAACGCATTATAATGTAACAATCACCGCAGCATCACAAAACGACAATTCAGGAGTTTATTATTAAAATTAAAATATATGTATAGAAGATTTAGAGACAACAACGGAGACATTCACTTTTTAATACAAGGTGAACCACAAGAAGATTGGGTAGAGGTTTTTATAGATGAAACAATGTTACCTGACCCCAATTATATTCCACCATATGATGCAAGGAGACAGGTTCAATATCCTATTATTGCAAACCAATTAGATATGTTATGGCATGAACTAAACAATAGTGGAAGTTTGACAACAAATGGTGAGTGGTTTAACAAAATTAAAGAAGTTAAAGACAATAATCCAAAACCTTAATTTATTTGATATTTATAGAAAACAAAGTTAAGGATGATTCATTATAACCCCACCGTATCAGGAAGTTTAGTTGTTACAGGTTCGTTAATAACAACTGGTAATATTAACGGAATAAATCTTTCAACATTTAGTGCATCTATAAATAATGCCCTAACGGAAAGTAAAGTAACACATATTGTTTCTCAATCTAGTGGAGTATATTATATAGATGGTGTTTCAAAACCATCCATGTCAGTTGTACCTGGTTTAACTTATAGATTTGATACAACAATTACGGATGATATAACACATCAACATCCATTCAAATTTTCAACATCACCAAATGGCCCTACACAATATGTAGATGGTGTAACAAGTGGTTCTAATTTTATTCAATTAGAAGTTAATTATAATACTCCTGAATTATTATACTATTATTGTACAGTTCATAGTAATATGGGTAATGCAATAAATGTATTAAAAATTGATAAATTATTAACAACATTAAGTTCTTCATTTGATTCAAGATATGTAATTAGTGGAAGTATTACTCAAACTACATGGGATAACATTGCATCTAAACCAAACGGAATAGTATCTGGGTCATCTCAAGTAGTTGATATATTAAGTTCTATAAATACCTACACAGGTTCAAACGATACAAAGTGGTCTACATTACAAACGTTAACTGCATCAAACGCATCATCAATTAGTCAAATAAATTCAGTAACTGCATCTCTAAACGCTGCAACATCTTCATACGAAACAAAAGGTAGGGGAATTATCAGTTCTTCTGCACAATTAAGTGGTACTACTATTACAAATTTAACAGTAACAAATTTGACAACCGTTAATGAAACTGCATCGGTTATATTTAGTAGTGGTTCTAATAGATTTGGTGATTTTAGTGATGATACACACGAATTTACAGGTTCAGTTAAAATTAGTGGTTCAATTACAACAATAGGTTCTTCAACCGCAACATCATTTAGTGGTGCAATTGCAGCTACAAATAATGTAATTTCAGGTTCATCACAGATTGCGGGTTTAGGATTTGTAACAGGGTCGTTGACAATATACGCAACCACTCAATCGTTTAATACATTTACTCAATCATATTACATAGTCAGTGCATCGGTTGCAAATATTACGCAAACAACGGATGTTAGTCAATTAAATTCATTTACTGCATCTACTTTAACTAGATTGGGTAAATTAGAAGAAAATACTGCATCATTAAATTTATTTACTGCAAGTAATGCAAATACTTCATTAAACTCATATACATCCTCACAAGATACAAAGAATTCTACTCTTTCAGCTTTAACTGCTTCAATGGCGGCACAAGTTGGTAGAATACAAGAATCGACTGCATCACTAAACACATATACATCTTCTCTTAAAACTGCTTTACAGTTAACAGGTTCAAATGTAGTTGTATTGGGTGATTTAACAGTTTTAGGAACAACAAATACGGCTAATTCAACAACATTAAATATTAGTGATAAGTTTATAACTTTAGCATCTGGTTCAACAACATCTGCAATAGCAAATAGTGCAGGATTCCGTATAGCAGGTGCAAATGTTACTATGAGTTGGGATTCTACTAATTCACAATTAAAATTTAATACGGATATATCTGCATCAAAATTTTATGGTGATGGTAATGGGTTAACATTTAACGGAAGTGGAATTGTTTCAGGTTCTTCTCAAGTAATTGGTATATTAAGTTCATTAAACACATATACGGGTTCAAATGATACAACTAATACTGCACAAAATACAAGATTAACAACAATTGAATCTGCAACGGGTTCATATGAAACTAAAGGTAGAGGATTAGTTTCAGGTTCATCTCAAATTACATATACAAGTATCTCTTCTATTCCATCTGGTATAGTAAGTGGTTCTTCGCAAGTAACAGGAATTGGAAATGCACAATTAACAAATAGTTCAACTACTATTGGTACAACTGCAATTGCATTAGGTGCAAGTTCAACTACATTAGTAGGTTTAACTTCAGTAACTTCGACTGGATTTACAGGAGCATTAACCGGTAACGCATCAACTGCAACAACTGCAGCCGCATTAACAACTGCAAGAACAATCAACGGAACTTCATTTAATGGTTCTACTGATATTACTATTCCAAGTTTAGTTTCAGGGTCAGCTCAAATAACAATGGCATCGACTACCGGATTTGGAACATATATAAATCAGGCAGTATTAACTACATCAACACCAACATTTGCAAGAGTAACAACACCCAAAATTGCCTTTGAACGTAATGCAAATACTACACATGGTATAAGTTGGTATAATATTAGTACATATACTGCTTGGTGTGATTATATGGCTAATGGTGGAGCAACAAGTACGGGACCAACGGGTAATATAACCGCATCAACGGGAACTTATGTAACGTCTTGGGCTCGTCGTTTCTTTGTTGAAGATGCAAACACATATGGGTGGATATTTGAGAAGGGTGCGATTGCTGGAACTTCCCCAACAGTTGTTGCTGAGCTACGTTCATCAGATGGTTTATTTAGTACGGCGGGAGAAATATATTCAGCAGGTAGTTTAGTTAAAACATCTGCAAACTCATCATACTCAACAACATTTACATCGGTATCATCCGTATCAGTAACACATAGTTTGGGTACTAAAAATGTAATGGTAATGTGTTATGATAGTAATGATGAGATGTTTTGGCCAGCAACAATTAAAACAACTTCGACATCCGTAGTAGACATTACATTCACAGTGGCTAGAACAGGAAGAGTAGTTATAATAAGATAATATATGATAAGAGAATCAATGACGGTAACCGGTTCCGTAGACGTAAGTAGTGAATTTGTCTTACCATATGGAACAAGAGAAAATAGACCATCATCTCCGGATAGTGGTTCTTTATATTTACAAACATCTCAAACGGGTAGTGCAATTTGGGTTTATAGTGGTGTAGCAAATAGAGAATTAGGTTGGGAAGTATTGGGAGAACAAAATGATTATGCTCCAACGTTTTTTTATAGACAAATTATAAATTATGCATATACGGCGGGTGGTTATATAAATGCATCTCCGTGGAAAACTGTTCATAAAACAGTAGCAGCAACTGACCAAACAACAAATATCGGTGACTTATTAGATTATCCATCATCTTATTCATCCGGAGCATGTAGTAAAACTATTTTATTTATGTGGTCGGTAAATACGGATGGAACGTGGAAATCTGCAACAACAGTTTCCGATACATATACATCGGCAGTTAATATGGTTAACGAAACAAACTATGCACATCAATCTAAATTTGATATGACATATGCAAGAGATAACTTGGGAACCGTTTGGCAAGAAACTGAATTTGCATGGATGTTTGGTGGTAGTGTATCTAATGTTGAAAAATTCAATTTAACAAATGAGTCAATGTATGTCCGTTCAGGCTGGACTTCATTAACATCCACATTAGGTTGTGCAGGTATGTCTGACCAAGATTGGGGATATGTTTATGGTTCGGAGAGTGGTATTAAAATTGCATACGCAACCGATAGTATATATACATCCACACAATGGGCACCATCAGGACAACAAAAAGGTATTAGTTCTAAAATAGGAAGAGGGTATTGTGGTAATGAGGGAACATATAATGGTGGATATAATTTAAGAAGATGGCAATTAAAAAACGAAACTAATTTGGGAACTGTTGCAAAACCACATGCAAACTGTGGTGAAGAAAATTTTACAATGGGACAAGATTGGCAATATATGGTTGGATGTTATGATGGAACGGGCCAAACAAACAATAGTTGGAAATACTATTATACAACCGATACTGGAACTGAAAACCCATCTGGATTAGCACCAACGGCACATGCAGGACAATCATCAGGACATTGTGGATGGAGAAACTAAAAATTTACAATATTTATAAAAAAGATATTAAGATATGATATACGAAAATTTGGTAGTTACCGGTTCACTTAAAGTAACATCAGGATTAGTGGGTGTTCCAAAAAACACAAAGGCAAATAGACCGGGTAGTCCTACTTCGGGGTCTTTATTTTTTCAACAATCTCCAAGTTCTAGTTTGTTATATGTTTATACGGGTATACCTAATAATGATAGTGGTTGGGAAGCAGTTGGTAACCAAGCCGCACCTTATAATTCATTCAAATATCGTCAAATTATTAACTATGGATATGTTGCCGGTGGTTATAAAGATGCATCTCCATGGAAAAATGTTCATAAAGCAGTTGCATCCACCGACCAAACATCACATTTAGGCCAATTGATGGATTATCCTGCAAACTATACAAAAGGTGCATGTAGTAAAACAATTCTTTGGATATTTTCAGCAAATACAGGTAATGGTTTTACCGGCCCTTCAACGGTTTCTGATACTTACACTAGTGCTGTAAATATGGTAACCGAAACAGGATATACACATCAAACAAAATGGGATATTACAACATCTCGTGCAGATTTAGGTGTAATGTTCAAAGAAACTGAATTTGCATATATTATTGGTGGATATTCAACAACTTGTGATAAATTTAATATGACAACTGAAATATGTTTAACTGGACAAGGGTTAACATCTATTGGTGGTGCAAGTGAAACAAGTGCATTCTCTGATGAAAATTATGGATATGGTTGGGATAATAGTGTGGGGTGTAGATTAACATTTGCAAGTGATACGTTTAATAATAGTACAAGTGTTTGGGGTGCACATGGTCAACAAAAAGGAATTAGTAGTAAAAATGGTAAAGGATATGCTGGAAATGAAGGTTCTTACAATGGTGGAAACAATTTAAGGAGATGGCAATTTTCAACTGAAACAAATATTGGTAATGTGACTAAACCAGAAACTAACACAGGTGAAGAAAACTTTACAATGGGGCAAGATTGGCAATATATGTTAGGTAACTATAATGGTGTACAAAATAATAACAACTGGAAATTTTATTACGCAACCGATAGTGGAACTGCCGGAGTTAGTGGTTTATCACCAACCGCACAAGCAGGACAATCATCAGCAATTTGTGGATGGAGACAATAATATTTGGAAAATTGAAAAAAATTAAGTATATTTAGAATTAATAAAATAAAGTTATAAAATGCAAAACGAATTAAAATACGAACAAACAAGATTTTTAGAAGATGAATTAGATGTAAAACTAATTTCAGTCGCACAAGAATTATCATTTTCTACACCAAAGTATAAACTTGATAATTTTGTAGGTGGTGCACAGATTACACCATATGCCAAAATTAAACAATGGTTTATGGAATTAAGAGCAAGAGAAGACGCAGTTGAACATTTGGAATATTTGGTTAAGAAAAAAGAAATTGAATTGGAAATTGAAGAAGAAAAATTAGAATTTGTAACCGATGAAAAGAAAAAGAAATTAATTCAATTAGATATTTTTGATGGTAATATTGATTTAAGAAAATATAAGAGAAGTCTAAACGATGCTTATAAAGAAAGAAAATCAATTATAGATTTAATCAAAAGTTTTTTAGATAGTGAAGATGGAAAATTACCAAATGGTGAATCTTTTATGGAAGTATTTAAGCAACCAGAATTAGAAGCACATTATGAACATGAATATTGGACAGTGAGGATGGCAAAACAGGCAATGTTAGATATGGTTTCTTATGGTAGATTAGGAACGGGTAATTTAGATTCAATTTTAATGATGAAACCTGAACAACAACAGCAAGTATTATCATTAACTGCACAATATGCTATTACAATGGAAAGAAATGTAAATGAATTAATGGGAAGAGCGGCAACAGGTGAACCATTACCACTATTAGAACAAAAATTAAAAGAACAATTAAAATTAGGTTCCGTTAATAATCAAATAAACGAACAATTATTATAATGATACACATTTTATTCAAACCAGTAAACACACCGGGTTATATTAAAGTAATAGGAACATATTTGAATTATTCAGTAGGTAGAATACCTGATGAATATTGTGATAATAGAGTTGAACTACATAAAATCGACGCAATAGTAATTCCAGAAAATATTGCTCCTGGATATAAATTTGCAGACATATACGGAGATTATGTATCAGTTAAAAAAAATACACAACTTGCAGAAGATTTCTCACTATTACAATCAGATGAAGACTCCACTACAAAAGTTAGATATTTTTTAACAGAAGAAGATAGACAACTTGGAGTTCAATTTAATAAAATAGTAATGAAAAAAATCATTTCGGATAGATTTACTGAAAGATTAAAAGAATTGATGTTTGACGCATCACTATTAGAAAAAGCAACTTGGGAAGAACAAAAAAGAGAAGCATTATTATATCAATCGGACAATACGGCAAATACTCCTTTAATTGATATTTTAGCAATCGGAAGAGAATTAACAAAAGCTGAATTGGTAACAAAAATTATCAATAATGTAAACACATATAATACTGCATTAGCAAATTTATTAGTTGAACAACAACAATTAGAACAAAGATTAAAAGCATGTGTAACTATTGCAGATTGTCATAGATTAAGACATGAAAAATTTGGATTTAGTGTTAGTTATCAACAACAAATGGATGAAAACATTCCAACAACACCATTGACACTTCAAATGGATTTCTAAATTTTATGGAAAACAGTTATTTAGATACTTACGAATATGGGTTACTTGCAACCGATATAGTAGATACTACCATTCTACCAACCTTATGTGAAAAAATATTAGGAAAGGAAGAATATATAAAAAATCTACATGACCAATCAAGAGTTCCATTCAAATATGTAAATAAAGATAGTATCACTCAATATCATTATTATTATAGTTTAATGGAATTGGGAATTGATGAGGTAGATATAATTGTTACAAAAATAAAAGAAATGGTTTTCAAATTATTTGGTTGGGAAACTTTTTATCTTAAAATGTGGGGAAACATATATCGTAAAGGAGACTATATTGGTTTACACAAACATATGGATAATAGAAGTCATACAAAATATCCATACGCAATAAGTGGCCACTTTTTTGTACATTCAACACAACCAACGGCAACTACATTCTTTTTTAGAAATCATAAAAAAAGTCCACATGACTCTACTTTCAAAGAAGTAGATATTCCAAATGTTCCTGGTGAAATTACATTATTTTCATCTTATATAGAACATGAATTCAAACAATGGGATGGTGATTTGAGAATTAGTTTAGCATTTGATATTAATAATGAGCCGGACGCTGATATTGAATTATTAGAAAAATGGAAATTTATAAAAGTATAATATGAATTTTGCAATAAATGGTTCCTGTTCTAAAGGTTGTTCATTTTGTTTCACCAAAGAAGATGCTAGATTAAAACATACATTGGGTGAAATGAGTATTGATATGGCTGAAAAGTTAATAACTCATTACAAAATAAAAGATAATAGGGAAGAAATTACAATATTGGGAGGAGAACCAACACAACATTCTAATTTTTCAGGATTAATTGATTGTATATTTTCGAAAGGCCTTAAAGTTAATTTAGTTAGTAATTTATTATTTGGAAATACTATAAAAGATTATCTAATTAATAATATTAGAAATATTAAATGGATGTTACCAAATGCAGCAGAATTGGATGAGAAAAATAGATTACCAATATTCAAAAAGAATTATTTAGAATTATATCATGCATACCAAAATACATGGGGATTTGAAGAAAGTCCAAGATTGTATTTAGCATTAACCATTTCATCGGATTGGGAAAAACGAAACATATATGAATACATTAAATGGTTATATTTGGCATTAGATGGTAAAGTAAATGCAATTCGTTTAGGAATAGATTTAACAGGAACATACTTACTTAATAATAAAGAATTGGGTAAAGAAATAACAAAGATTTTGAAGTTTGGAAAATACAATGATATCAAAATTACATCTGATTGTCAAGTTCCACCCTGTTTATGGGAAGGAAACACAAAAGAAGCTGTATACGAAAATTCATTAGGATTTGCAACTTTCAAAATGGCAAACTATGATACAATTTGTGGATATATGCCATTGGATGTTTTTCCGGATGGTAGTTCTATTCATTGTTATCCGTTACAAGACAAAGTAAAAATAGATAATGTATTAAATATTATTGGTGAAGATGCACCACAAACTTTAAGAGATACATTTGATAATTTATATATTGAAAACCATAAAAATTATACACTACCTACAATATGTAAGGAGTGTACATTCTACCCAAATGATTGTAATGGAATTTGTGGTGGATGTTTAGAAGGAAATTAGTTATGAAAAAGATATTCTCAGTACCACTTAATCCAATGATTTCCGAAAAAGATTTCTTTGAAAAGTTTTACCCATTCTTACACAAATATAAGGATTGGATTTATGACATTTATTTTACTTGTAGAGTACCACCATTTGGACAAGATGCAATGGGTTCGGTATTTGTATCGGAAGATAAAACTACTTTATTTGATAATGCATTGATGATACAAAAATCTTTAGGTATTAGAATCAGTGCAACTTTTAATAATATAAATGTATCACCAAAATATGATAATTATAAATTATTTGTTGATAACTTAAGACCTCTGTATGATAGAGGATTGAGATGTATCACTATTCCACATGCACATTGGGTGGCAATGGGTTTACACAATGAGTTTCCTGAAATGGAAATTAAAAATACAATTCTTAGAAAAGTTGCAACCGGACAAGATTTCATCTATGCAGCGGAACAAGGATTTGACTATGTTAATTTGGATAGAATATTGATGAGAGACATTGAAGAATTAAAAAACATTAAAAGAGCACAAACTCACTTCTACGAAAAAACAGGTAAATATGTTAAAATATCTTTACTTACAAACGAAGGATGTTTGGGTAGATGTCCTATGATGGATGAACACTACTCTTATAATAATTTAAGAGAAGATAATGAACTTCCATATTTTAGACATGAAATATCAAAACACACTTGTGAATATAAATGGGAAAGTGAGATTAACGCATTCTTCTTTAAGACGGGAGTAATTCCACCATTTAAGAAAGAGTATGATGAGTTTTTGGAGTATATTGATGTGTTTAAGATGCATGGCAGGGATAGTTTGAACAGGTTGGATGAAACCATTGAAATCGTATCAAACTACGCAGAAGGTAACGAAATACTTGCTAATGCATCGGAGATTTATTTGGATGGAATACCTTCGGAAGAATTAAAAGGTTGGAGAAATAAAATTAAAAAATGTAAGTTTCAATGTTGGGATTGTAATTATTGTGAAATCGTTGCAGAACATAAAAAGAAAAAATAATGGACTTAATTGAACATATAGAAAAATCATTACATTGGTCTGATTTGGAAGTATCTAAATTAAGACAAGACGTATTAGACATTCCAGGAATTAGTAGTAACAAAGTTAAAATGTTTTTGAATAACCTTTGTAGCTTACCTAATTCAACATATTTGGAAATTGGAGTATATAGAGGTTCAACATTTTGTTCGGCAATTTATGGTAATGTTATAACGGCAATTGGAATTGATAATTGGAGTGCACCATTTATAACACCGGCAAATCCGACACATAAAATGAATTCAGTATATAAACAAAGAACTGAAAACCCAAAGGATGAATTTTTGAATAATGTAAAAAAGTATGGTAAGGTAGAAAACATAAAAGTATTTAGAGCAAATTATTTGGATTTTGATTATACAACAATTCCACAAGTTGATATTATTTTTTATGATGGTGAGACTAAATTTTTTGACAGATATAATATTATGAAAAAATTATTACCTGCAATGAAAAATGAATGTATTGTAATATTTGATGATTGGAATTGGGAAAATGATAAAGCACTACAATCAATAAAAGATAGTGGTTTATTTATAAAATACCAAAAGAACATATATACTACTGGCGAAGACCCAAAAAATTATTGGAATGGATTGGGTATCTTTGTCCTACAAAAATAATTTCTTAACAACAAAAACAAACAACAATGAAAAAACAGCTATCGCTTTTGTTAGCAACATTGTTTATTGTAATTGCTTCATTTAGTCAATCTAGTAGCAGTGCAATAAAACAGGGAGTTGGTGAGGTTAAAAAGGACACAATAGAAAACACTTTGGAAGAAGTGATTGTATCCGCAAAACCTTATCCTCAATTTAAGTTAGTTGGTGACTACAAACAACCAGCATGGACATTAGTCCGCAAGTTTCCATCCACAAGAGTATATGTAATGACACCTCCGGGTACTATTATGTATGAAAAGTGGTTTGATATGAGAGCCAGAAGAAACGGCCCAACACAAGTTAGAATGAGAGATGAATTTGCATTCGGACTTGGTAAAAGATTAGAATTGGATTTATATCTTCACACAGTGATGGATGGTTATAGTGATAACCAAACATTTAATTGGAGAGGGTTTTCTTGGGAAGTTCGTTATGCTCTTGCCGATTGGGGTAAAATTTGGGGAAATCCAACACTTTATTTTGAACACAAATTACTTAATGGTAGACAGGGAATTGAACCAAAATTATTATTGGGTGATAGAATTGGTAAAAAGGGTGTGTGGGGTTTTAATGCAATCTACGAAGCCAATTTAGGTGGAACAAAGGAAGAACAAGAAAAAGAATACGCTTATACGGCATCATATGGTAAAATTATTAATGATGATTTGACATTGGGTATATCTCATATGTTTAGATATAACGATTATAAGGGAACATCCAAAGAATGGTATGCCGGCCCATTGGTTCAGTATCGTTTTAATGGACATGGTTATTTGAATGTGGAATATATGCCAGGTTTGAATGATGAAGCAAAAAAATCTAGAACCATAATAATATTCGGATGGAGATTTTAATTAAAGGACAAGAATTTCTTATCTATTTAATATTAATAATGTTCGTAACAGGTATCCTCAAAGAAAGAGGGTACCTGATGGACATTTTTAAGTTATTGGAACAAAAAGTAAAATCAAAAAGATTAGTAGTCTTTTTAGTATCACTATTTGGAGGTATTTTACCAATTCCAGGTAGAGTTGCAATTTCGGCAAGTATGTTGAATACCATTGCACCTACCGATAGACAGAAAAGAAAGAAGTTTGGTGTCATTGATTATTTAGCAACACACCATTATTATTTGTGGTCTCCCTTAGAAAAAACAGTTATTATTCCTATGGCAGTTTTGGGATTGACCTATATGCAATTTATGTCATACATTTGGCCACTATTATTAATATCGGGTTTATACATTGGATATTATATTTCATCATTAAAAGAAGATGAGATTGAAATTGACGTAAAAGATGAACCTATGAATTGGAAAAACATAGGATTGGTAGTTTTACCTTTTCTTTTTACAATATTAATAAGTTGTGTGACCGATTATTATTTTGCAGCATTTGCTACATTTACGACTTATTTAGTAACATACTCAAATAGTTGGAAAAAATTATTAAGTTATATCAATTGGCAATTGGTTTTTATTGTTGCCGGTATAATTATATTAGGTAATTTTATCAACTCATACTATTCATTAATGGAATCTTATATAAAAACATATAATAATCCAAAAAATATATTAGTAGTATCGGTTATTTCATTTTTAGTATCGTTTTTATTGGGGTCATCAACTAAGTATGCAAGCATAGTTAGTTTGTTGACAAGTGTGTTTGGAATGCATTATTTTGTATTATTTTTTACATTAGAATATTCGGCATATTTGATATCACCATCCCATAAATGCTTGCCAATAGGCCAAAAATATTTCCACACCGGATTTATGACATACTTAAAGGCATTGATAATTTGGATAAGTATTATGATAACATATGCTATCACAACTATTTTGTAAAAATAAAATATTTATAAACGATATTTATAACAAACATAAAGAATTAAATGGCAGCAATATTTCAAATTAGAAGGGGGTTATCTAATGTTTCACTAACAGAAGGTGAATTATATTTACATCAAGGTTCCGGTTCATTACAATTTGGTAGTGGTTCAAACGCATATAATACATTAACTCTAAATGCTCCTGTAAAAGGGAATATTAATTTAATTGGTAATATATCCGCTTCGGGTGATGTTAGAATCGGTGGAAACATTTATTTGGGAGATGGTGTTGCAACTGACAATATATCTGCATTAGGTGTTTTTACAACAAATTTAGTTCCAACCGGTTTAATTGATTTAGGTACGACTTCTGCAAAATGGAATAATGTATTTGCAAATAACATAACAGGAGCAATAGCAGCAACAAATGGCGTAGTATCAGGTTCTTTACAAGTAATTGGTATATTAACTTCATTAAATGCTGCAACTGAATCTTTACAAACATTTACTTCATCACAAGAAGCTAAAGATGTAATCATTGGAAATTACACATCTTCAATGAACACATTTACTGCAAGTGTTAATGGACATATATCGGACATTAATACATGGAGTGCATCTGTTAAAGGTCATATTGTAGATATCAATACTAAGACGGGTTCATTTGAAACTAAATTTACTACATTACAAACTTTAACGGCATCGGTTCAATCTCAATTATCCGATATCCAAAGTTATACATCTTCATTAAGAACTGCAATAACTGCAAGTGGTACAAATGTAACAATCAATGGTGACTTAACCGTAAAAGGCACAAATACATTTATTAATTCCACTACAATTCAATTGGGTGATAATATTATTGAACTGAATGGTACAGGTATTGCAAATGGTGGTTTATTAGTTAAAGACCCAACCGGTGCTTCTACTATTAGTGGTTCTCTATTATGGGATTCTACAAATGATTATTGGAAAGGTGGAATATTAGGAAGTGAAGAAAAATTATTAAGAGCAGGAACTGATGGAGTTATTTCAGGTTCATTATTATCATTAAATACCTACACAGGTTCACAAGATACTAAAAATTCAACTCTTGCTACTTATACTGCAAGTTTAGAAATTAAAAATTCAACATTAGCATCGGTAACAGGTTCATTGATTACTTCTGCTTCAAATATTGTTTTATCATCTTCAATTGTTAATACAAAGTTTGATACATTAGGTACATACACCGCAAGTCTAAACGGACACATTACCGATATTAATACTAAGACCGGTTCATTTGAAACTAACTTTTCTCAATTCAATTCATTTACGGCAAGTAATACAAATACTTCTTTGAACGCTGCAACTTCATCTTATGAAACAAGAGGTAGAAGTATTGTTAGTGGTAGTTCTCAACTTACAGCATCATACGATACAAGATATACATTGAGTGGAAGTATATTAACTGCATTTTCAACATCGGTAGATTATAGATTGGATGAAGTTGAATATACAGCGTCTTTATTTGGTGGAGGACTGACTGCCCAATTAGATAAAATAAACCAAGCTACTGCATCTTTACAATCTAAAACAGGCTCATACGCAACAACCGGTTCAAACTCATTTAACGGAAGTCAAGAAATTACAGGTTCATTATTGGTATCACAAAATATTACTGGTTCCGCATCAGCATCATTTGTATCGTTAGCAGTTAACACATCAACTCCTTCACAAAAAATACATTTGAAGGGTGCAGTTGGTATTGAAAACGGAACAACAGGAGGAGCA
>Ga0214919_10002554_pt1 | contig 28526 bp, 27 predicted proteins | sample LL1503_MetaG_FD_177994 | JGI IMG/M metagenome (GOLD analysis project Ga0214919, IMG submission 177994) | Freshwater microbial communities from Lake Lanier, Atlanta, Georgia, United States - LL-1503 | ecosystem: Environmental > Aquatic > Freshwater > Lake | place: USA: Georgia | collected... | reverse complement strand
CCCGCCACGCCGCCACACACCCCTTCCCAACTCTTGCCGGGACTGATCGTCGGCGCAAGTTTGCGTCGGCCGAAAGCGCGGCCACAGAAATAGGCGGCGATGTCAGCGATCCAGACCACGCACATCACCGACAGCAGGAAATTGGTGCCAATGCTGCGCGCTTGGGCCATCGCGAGCCAGGCCAGCCAAAGCCCCGCCAAACCGAGGAGCCAGCGCATCGGGCTCGGCAGCTTGGACCAAGCAGCAGGTCCACGCGCCAGCGCGCTGCCCCCGCCCAACAGCCAGCAGGCCGTGGCCAGCCACCAAAGCCCTGCGGTCTGGCCGACCTGCGCCAGGTTGGCCAGACTGGCCGCGCACAACAAGGCCAGCAAGCCGCCGGTGGCGAGCGCAACAGCGCTCGAGTCGACACCGTTCAACCTCGCCCATTCCCAACCCGCTGCGCTGATCAATCCAAGACTGAGCAAGGCAAACGGTAGCGGACTGGCGACCCACAGCGCTGGCAACAACAGCGCCAGCAGCACCAAGGCAGTGATCACACGTTGACGCAGCATCGTGGCGTCAGCCTGCGGCCGGCTCGACCAAACGGGTTTCGACGCCGCCAAAACGCCGCTCGCGACCTGCGTAGGTGGCCAATGCAGCGTCGAGGGCCACGACATCAAAATCGGGCCACAGGCAATTGGTGAACACAAGCTCGGAATAGGCCACCTGCCAAAGCATGAAGTTACTGATCCTGACCTCGCCGCCAGTGCGGATGAACAGGTCGGGATCAGGCGCATGGCGCATCGCCATGAACGCCGAAATCGATTCCTCGGTGATCTGCTCGGGGCGCAACCCGGCCGCAACGGCCTGCTGACAGGCCTGCACCAAGTCCCAGCGGCCACCGTAGTTGAAGGCCACCGACAAGGTGATGCGGGTGTTGTGCTGGGTCAGCTGCTCGGCCTCATTCCAGGCCGCACGCAGTCGGTCAGACAGGCCGTCACGCTCGCCGACGATGACAATTCGCACCCCATCACCGGCCAGCTTGGCGAGGTACTTGGTCACCGCCACCAGCACCAAGCCCATCAGACCCGACACCTCGTCCTCGGGTCGCTTCCAGTTCTCCGACGAAAAAGCAAACACGGTGAGGTACTCGACACCGCGATCGGCGCAGGCCTTGATCACCTTGAGCAGCCCGTCGACGCCGGCCTTGTGGCCGAAAAATCGCGGCAAGTGACGCTTCTTGGCCCAGCGGCCGTTGCCGTCCATCACGATGGCCACATGGCGTGGTACCGACAGATCGCGCGTCATCGACGTGAGGCAGACAGGCAGGGCGGGCAAGACATTGAGTGCGTCAGATCGCCAGAATTTCGGCTTCCTTGCCGTGCACCAGCCGGTCGATCTCTGCGATCACGCGGTCGGTCAGTTTCTGCACATCGTCCTGCGCACGTCGCTCGTCGTCCTCGGTGACCGCCTTGTCCTTGAGCAACTTCTTCAACTGCTCATTGGCCTCACGGCGCAAGTTGCGAACCGCCACCTTGCTGTCCTCGGCTGCGTGACGGACCACTTTGGTGAGGTCGCGCCGGCGCTCTTCGGTCAGCGCAGGCATAGGCACGCGGATCACGTCGCCTTGCGAAGCCGGGTTCAGCCCCAGGTCGCTCTCGCGAATGGCTTTTTCGATCTTGGCCGCCAAGCCCTTCTCCCAGGGTTGGACGCTGATGGTGCGGGCATCGAGCAGCGAGACGTTGGCGACTTGACTGATCGGCAACATCGAGCCGTAGTAATCGACCTGAACCTGGTCAAGGATGCCTGGGTGGGCACGTCCGGTTCGAATTTTCTGGATGTCGCTCTTGAAAGCCTCGATGGACTTGGCCATCTTGGTCTCGGCGGTCTTCTTGGTGTCGGCAATGGTCATCGTGCTTCTCGACAGGTCGAACAAAGGTCAGACGTGAACCAGGGTGCCTTCGTCCTCGCCCATCACAACGCGTTTGAGCGCGCCGGGCTTGAAGATCGAAAACACCTTGATGGGCAGTTTTTGGTCGCGACACAGCGCAAAAGCGGTGGCGTCCAGCACCTGCAGATTCTTGGAGATGGCTTCGTCGAAGCTCACCCTGGCGTAGCGCGTGGCGAGCGGGTCCTTGTTGGGGTCGGCCGTGTAGACGCCGTCCACCTTGGTCGCCTTCAGAACTATTTCGGCGCCAATCTCGGCACCACGCAGTGCCGCTGCAGTGTCGGTGGTGAAGAAGGGGTTGCCGGTACCGGCCGCGAAGATCACGATCTTGCCTTCTTCGAGATACTGCAAGGCCTTGGGCCTGATGTAGGGCTCGACCACCTGCTCGATACTGATCGCCGACATCACGCGCGCCACCATGCCTTCGACCCGCATCGTATCGGCCAGCGCCAAGGCGTTCATCACAGTGGCGAGCATGCCCATGTAGTCGGCGGTCGCACGGTCCATGCCCACCGACCCACCAGCCACACCCCGGAAGATGTTGCCACCACCGATTACCACGGCCACTTCAACCCCCAGCGCCGTCACTTCCTGCACTTCGCGCACCATGCGGACGATGGTCGCGCGGTTGATGCCGTAGGCGTCATCGCCCATCAAGGCCTCACCCGAGAGCTTGAGAAGAATGCGCTTGTAAGCGGGCATGCAGAGGCTCCTAGGACGAAGGCGACAGTTTAAGCGCCGGCGATCGGATGCGCGTCACCGCGCGCCGTTCTGCCAGCTGGGTTGGTACGCCGAAACCTGGCCCATCGGCCTGAACGTCGGCCTGAACCGGCGTCCCCCAGGTGTTCAGGCGGTCTTGGCTGCAGCGACTTGCGCCGCCACTTCAGCCGCAAAATCATCGACCTTCTTCTCGATGCCCTCACCGACCACGTACATCGTGAAACCGGCGACCTGGGTGTGGATGGACTTGAGCATCTGCTCGACAGTCTGCTTGTCGTTCTTGACGAAGGGCTGATTGAACAAAGAGACCTCCTTCAGGAACTTCTGCACCGAGCCCTCGACTCGCTTGGCGACGATTTCAGGCGACTGGGCTGGCTTGCCCGCTGCCACCGCAGCCGCCGAGTCCTCGGCCGCTTTCTCGGCAGCGATCCGGCGCTCTTTTTCGACCAGTTCAGCAGGCACCTGGGCTTGCGACAGAGACACTGGCTTCATCGCTGCCACATGCATCGCCACATCCTTGGCCGCCACATCGTCGCCGGTGTACTCCACCACCACGCCGATGCGCACGCCGTGAAGATAGGTGGCCAACTTGTGGTCGCCGGAGAATTGTTTGAAGCGGCGGATCGCAACGTTCTCGCCGATCTTGCCGATCAGACCCTTGCGAACATCTTCGACCGTCGGGCCGAAACTCTCCTGCGCCAGCGGCAAGGCGCTGAGTCCTGCCACGTCGGCTGGCTTGTGAGCGGCGACCAGCTCAGCGAGGTTCTTCGTGAAAGCCAGGAACGAATCGTTCTTGGAGACAAAGTCAGTCTCGCAGTTGACCTCGATCATCGCGCCCGTCGTGCCAGTGGCCGCAATCGCGATCACGCCTTCGGCAGTGATCCGCGAGGCCGCCTTGCCGGCCTTGTTGCCCAGCTTGACACGCAGGATTTCCTCAGCGCGCCCCAAATCGCCATCGGCCTCGGTGAGGGCCTTCTTGCACTCCATCATCGGTGCGTCGGTCTTGGCACGAAGTTCGCCAACCATGCTCGCAGTGATCACTGCCATGTTCAATCTCCCATTGCTGTGGGCCGCCACGCAGCAGCCCAGCTTGACCAAGCGCCCGAACCGGACGCCCTCATGAATCACCCTTGACAAGCAGAAGCTTGACAGCCAATCTTGCAAGGATCAGGCGCGGCAAACGCAATCTCATCCGCCAACCGCGGGAGCAACGCCGTCACAGGCCAAGCACGCCAGCGCGCACGTTGGCACACCCGGATCATGCGCCTTCGCTGATCTCTACAAATTCGTCGTCACCTGCAGCCACAGCGGTCACGACTTCGTTCATCGCATTGGCACGGCCTTCGATCACCGCATCAGCCACCGCCTTGGCGTACAAGGCCACCGCCTTGGCCGAGTCGTCGTTGCCCGGGATGACATAGTCGATGCCGAGCGGCGAGTGGTTGGTGTCGACAACGCCGATGATCGGGATGCCCAGCTTGATGGCTTCGGCGATGGCGATTTTGTGGTAACCGACGTCGATCACGAACAACGCGTCAGGCAAGGCGCCCATGTCCTGGATACCGCCGATGTCTTTTTCGAGCTTGGCCAGTTCGCGCTCGAACATCAGGCTTTCCTTCTTGCTCAACTGCTCCATGCCGGCCTCTTTGGTGGCTTGCATTTCCTTGAGCTTCTTCAGCGAACCTTTGACCGTCTTGAAATTGGTCAACATGCCGCCGAGCCAGCGCTGATCGACGAAAGGCATGCCGGCGCGATGCGCCTCCATGTTGATCACATCGCGCGCCTGGCGCTTGGTGCCCACCATCAGGATGGTGCCACGCTTGCCGCTGAGCTGGCGCACAAACTTCATCGCCTCCTCGAACTTGGGCAGCGTCTTCTCGAGGTTGATGATGTGAATCTTGTTGCGATGGCCGTAAATGAACGGTGCCATCTTGGGGTTCCAGAAGCGGGTCTGGTGTCCGAAATGGACGCCCGCTTCCAGCATTTCACGCATGGTGACTGACATGGACTACTCCGAAGGTTGGTTCTTGAATCCGGCGCGAATCGCTGGCGGGAAAACGTCTGCGGTGGCACCCCACCTTGGTTATGGACGACTCCGTTCGAGCGACACCTTGCGGCAGCCGGTTCGCGGTTTCATTCATCTGACGCTGGTTGCTCTAACATGAGCCCCATGCACATTCAGATAAAGCCAAAGAGTATAGCATTCGGGTCCTTCGAACCCGGCATCACCGGCCAGCAAGACGCAGCAAGCCAGCGCTCCGGGGAGCGCGAAGTCCTCGACCTGCATGATGCAGCCTGGGCCTTGCGCAACGGTCGGATCAAAGCAAGCGAATTGCTCAGTGCCTCGCTGGCTGCGGCCGACGGCCCGTCCTGCGAACATGTGTTCTTGCGCAGGTTCGACGCCTGCGCAACGGCCAGCGCTGCTGCTGCCGACCTGGCGCTATCGGCTGGCGCACCGTTGCCGCCCCTGGCCGGACTGGCGGTGTCGATCAAGGACTTGTTCGACGTCGCAGGCCACCCCACCACCGCGGGATCAAAGTCCCTGGCCGACGCCACAGCGGCCAGCGCCGATTGCCCGGTGGTGGCACGGCTTCGAAACGCCGGCGCGGCACTGATTGGTCACACCAACCTGAGCGAATTCGCCTACTCAGGCGTAGGCATCAACCCGCACTTCGGCACACCGGTCAACCCCGTGACGCTGGCGCTGGATCCGACCCCTCGAATCCCTGGCGGCAGCACCTCGGGCGGCGCGGTGTCAGTGGCCACAGGCGCGGCCTGGGCAGCGCTTGGGTCGGATACCGGCGGGTCGATCCGCATTCCAGCAGCGCTGCACGGACTGGTGGGTTTCAAGAACACCCAGCGCCTGACGCCGCTGGCCGGCGCGGTGCCGCTGTCGTTCTCACTCGACACGGCATGCGCCATCACCCGCAGCGTGCGAGACGCTGTCTTGCTGCACGGCCTGCTGGCGGCTTGTGCGCCGCGCCCACTGAGCCGGCCAATGCGTGCGATGCGACTGGCCGTGCCGCAAAATCTGCTGCTCGATGGCCTGGACAAGGACGTGGCCAAGGCCTTTGAGCGCACGCTGGCCAGGCTGCGCGAGGCCGGCGCCCAGATCGAGGACATCGAGCTCGCACCCCTGACCGAGCTGCCTGCGCTACAAGCCCAAGGTGGTTTGATCGCCGCTGAGAGCTGGTGCTGGCACCGCGACCGCTTGGCGCAGCGCGAAGCCGACTATGACCCACGCGTGTCGGTCCGAATACGCCGTGGCGCGGCCATCAGCGCAGCCGACTACATCGGCCTGCAGCAGGCCCGCGCCCGCTGGATCGCCTGCATCGAAGCGGCGGTACAAGGCTTTGACGCCCTGCTGTCGCCCACCGTGCCCATCGTGGCGCCGGCGATCGCGCCGCTGCTGGCCAGCGACAGCGAGTTCACCGCGACCAATTTGCTGTTGCTGCGCAACACAACAGTCGTCAACCTGCTCGACGGCTGCGCGCTGTCCATGCCCTGCCAGGACTGGGGTCAGATGCCGGTGGGGCTGATGGTCTGGGGGCCGGCGATGAGCGACGACGCGGTTCTGGGCGTCAGTCTGGCCATCGAGTCGACGCTGGCCGCCGCACGGTCAAGCAACGGTCGCTGACCGTGCGGGTCGCAGTGATCGGCGCCGGCATCGTCGGCGTGACAACGGCTTTCGAACTGGCACGCGACAGTCATCAAGTGACGGTCTTCGAGCGCCGCGCCAGCGTGGCCGAGGAGACCAGCTTTGCCAACGCCGGTGTGGTCGCGCCGGGCTATGTCACCCCTTGGGCCGCACCCGGCATGCCGGCCAAGGTGTTGCGTCACCTGCTCAGCCAACACAGCCCGGTTCACTTGGCTTGGCCCATGGCAACCGGCCAGTGGCGCTGGATGTGGCGCTGGTGGCGAGCGTGCAGCGCGCCGGTCTACGCAGCGAACCGGGCACGCATGCACGGCCTGGCGCGCTACAGCCAACTGCGGCTGCAGATGCTCAGCCGCGAACTGGCGTTCGACCATGAGCGAGCCAGCGGCTACCTGGTGTTGTTGCGCAGCGCGAAGGAAACGGCACTGGCGCAAAGCGGCCTCAAGCTGCTGGCTGAGCTGGGGGTGACGCATGCGCTGGTCGACGGCGCTGGTGCACGCAACATTGAACCCGGGCTCAACCCAGACATGAGCCTGCACGCCGCCATCCATCTGCCCGATGACGAAGTGGGCAACTGCCGCCAGTTTGCCCAATTGATGCGCGCGCAGGCGCAGAGCCTGGGCGCGGTCTTTCTTTGCCAGCGAAATGTGCTGGCCCTGACGGCAGGCGACCAGCCATCGCTGCTGCATGGCAACACAGACAGCCCATCTGCAACCCAGCACGATGTTTTCGACGCGATCGTGGTCTGCGCCGCGATGGGCTCGGTGGCCCTGCTCAAGCCGCTCGGGCTGCGCTTGCCTTTGGTGCCAGTGCACGGTTATTCGATCACCGCGCCACTGCGACAAATCGAGGGCTGCCCTCAACCCGGACCCAGCTCGGCGTTGATGGACGAGACCTACAAAGTGGCGATCAGCCGACTGGGCCAGCGGGTTCGGGTAGCCGGCAGCGCGGAGCTGGGCGGACGGCTAGCTCAACACAGGCTAGGACCCATCGGCACGCTGCACAAGGTGCTGGACGACTGGTTTCCTGGCTGCGCGCAGACTTCGCAGGCGCAGGTCTGGAAAGGCGCGCGACCCATGTTGCCCGACGGCCCGCCAGTGCTCGGTGCCAGCGGCGCACCCGGCGTCTGGCTCAACCTCGGCCATGGTTCGAGTGGCTGGGCGCTGGCTTGCGGGTCGGCGCGGGTGCTGGCCGATCAGATCGCCGGTCGATCACCGGCGATCGACGTCGAAGGCCTGGATGTCGGACGCCTGGGGGCCGTGGTGGAAAACAAACGCTGAGCTCGCGCTAGCCCGCAAGCTGACGCTAGCGGCTTTGGAACACAAGAGCAAGGCCAATGGGGTAAAGCACAATGGCTGAGCGCGCCTTCATTGCGGCGAACCCTGGATCAGCGATGAACCTGTCACGCCCCCGTGCCGATGCCGGACCTCTGGCCATGCTGCCGTCCAGCCAAGCCTGGCCGATGTTCGACGCCACTGCCAGTCGGCGCATCGAACAGGCAGCGATCGCGGTGCGGCCGGCGCAAAGCCTGATGGGCAAGGCCGGACTGGCCGTTGCCAGGCTGGCGTTGGCGGTCGCGCCGCAGGCGCGGCGAATCTGGGTCGCTGCGGGTCCAGGCAACAACGGCGGCGATGGCTTGGTCGCGGCGCGTCATCTGCACCGCCAAGGGCTGGATGTCAGGGTCAGCCTGCTCGGCGAAGCCAGTCGCATGCCGGAAGACGCGCGCGATGCGCTGGCCCAGGCCCAGCAAGCCGGCCTGTGGATTGGCGCAGGACCGGACTGTCCCTGGCAGGCTGGTGCCGATCTGGGCATAGACGCGCTGCTAGGCTTGGGCACCAACCGTGCGCCCGAGGGGGCGATCGAGCAAGCGGCCCGACAACTCAATGCCGGCACGGCGCCAGTGCTGGCCGTGGACCTGCCAACCGGGCTGTGCGGCGACAGCGGCCGCTGCCTGGGCGAAGTCGCGGTGGCGGCAGCCCACACCTTGTCACTGCTGACACTCAAACCTGGCCTGTTCACTGGGCAGGGACGTGACCATGCCGGACGCGTCTGGCTTGATGAATTGGGCGTCGACACCTCAGGCCAGCACTGCAGCAGTTGGCTGGCTGGCCCGGAGTACCTGATTCAGCTCATGCCCCAGCGCGCGCACGCCCAACACAAAGGCAGTTGCGGCGATGTACTGGTGCTGGGCGGCGCAGCGGGCATGGGCGGCGCAGCCATGCTGGCGGCACGCGCAGCGCTGACCGCAGGTGCCGGCCGGGTCTATCTGGCCAGGATCGATGAAGACCTGTCACCCGATGCAGCCCGACCCGAGCTGATGCCGCGAAGCGTGCAGGCTGCGCAGGCGCCCGATCTGCTGGCGCGAGCCACCGTGGTGTGTGGCTGCGGCGGCGGCCGTGACATCGGCGCGCTGCTCCCGCCGGTGCTGGACCATGCAGCAAGGCTGGTGCTTGACGCCGACGCGCTCAACGCATTGGCGGCCGACCCGGCGCTGCAGCGCGCGCTACGGGCCCGCGCGACACGAGGCCAACCCACTGTGCTGACGCCGCACCCCTTGGAGGCCGCACGCCTGCTTGGCTGCAGCGCAGCCGCTGTGCAGGCGCAACGGCTGTACAGCGCGCAGGCGCTTGCTGACCAGTTGCATGCGGTGGTGGTGCTCAAAGGTTCGGGCACAGTGATCGCATCGGTTGGCAAGACCTTGCTGGTCAACCCAACCGGGAATGCCAGTCTAGGAACGGCAGGCAGCGGCGATGTGCTGGCGGGCTGGCTCGCCGGTCTGTGGTCGCAGGCCGGCGACCCTTTGGGCCGGGACGCGGCGGCGGCCAGCGTCTGGCTGCACGGCTGGGCTGCCGAGCAGGCCGGCGATGCAAGGCTGGCACTGCGCGCCGGCGACCTGATCGATGCGATGGCAGCCCGCTTGCCTTGGGCCGGCTGAGAGCGGCCCCGAGCAAGCCAGACACCGCGCGCCTGCACAGGACGGGTCAGGGCTTGGGGCGGCTCCTGGTCGGTTTGGCGCCTCGGCTCTTCTTGGCCGCCGACGCACCGCGCGCTGCCACCGCCTTGACGCGACCCGCCTTGGCTGCCCGGTCGCGCTGCTGCACATCCTTCAACTCCTCAGCAACCGTGCCACCGACTGCGCCTTTGCGCTTGCGCGCCACAGGCGCGTCGACCTCGCCCTCGCGCACCAGCCGGAAATCGATCTTGCGACCATCGAGGTCGACCCGGCTGACCTGAATCCGCACCCTTGACCCGACGGTGTAGCGCAGGCCGCTGCGCTCGCCGCGCAAGTCCTGGCGCGCTTCATCGAAGCGGAAGTACTCGCCGCCGAGCTCGGTGATGTGGACCAGACCCTCAACATAGAGCTCGTCGAGGGTGATGAACAGACCGAAGCTGGTGACCGCGGTCACAGTACCGGCAAATTCCTCGCCCAAATGGTCGCGCATGAAGCGGCACTTGAGCCAGGCTTCGACATCGCGTGAAGCCTCGTCGGCGCGCCGCTCGTTGGCGCTGCAGTGCGCACCAGCCGCCTCCCAAAGGCCCGAATCCTGCGCGCTGGCGGGCGGCTTGGCCGCGGACTTGCTGACCTTGCGCGCCGGCTGAGTGGACGACAGCGCGGTATGTTCAACCGCGCTGCCACCCAAGTGGTAGCGCTTGCCCAGCAACAAGGCTTTGATGACACGGTGCACCAGCAGATCGGGGTAGCGCCGGATCGGGCTGGTGAAGTGCGCGTAGGCCTCGTAGGCCAAGCCGAAGTGACCCGCGTTGCTGGCGGTGTAGATCGCCTGCTGCATCGAGCGCAGCAGCATCGAGTGGATCTGCGTCGCGTCCGGCCTGTCCTTGGTGGCCAGCGAGATCGCCTGCAATTCGCTGGGTTTGGGGTCGTCGCTCAGGTGGAAGCCCAGTCCCAGCGTTCGCAGATAGTTCTGCAGCGTGACGCGTTTCTCAGGCGTCGGACCCTCGTGCACCCGGTACAGCGCAGGATGCTTGTGGCTCTCGATGAACTCAGCGGCACAGACATTGGCCGCCAACATCGCCTCCTCGATCAAGCGGTGCGCCTCGGTGCGGGTGCGCGGCACGATTTTTTCAATCCGGCCGTTGTCGTCGCAGACGATCTGGGTCTCGGTGGTCTCGAAGTCGATCGCGCCTCGCAGCGCGCGATTCTTCAACAAGACCCTGTAGACCTCGTGCAGATGGATCAGATGAGGCACCAGATCGGCGCGGCGCTGAGCCTCGACCCCTCGGGTGTTGCCCAGAATTGTCGCCACCTCGTTGTAGGTCAGCCGAGCATGCGAGCGAATCACCGCCGGGTAGAACTGGTAGGCCGTGATGTCACCGTTTGCGGCCACCAGCATGTCGCAGACCATGGACAGCCGCTCCTGGTCAGGGTTGAGCGAACACAGACCGTTGCTGATGCGCTCGGGCAGCATCGGGATGACCCGACGCGGGAAGTAGACCGAGGTCGCGCGCTCGTAAGCGTCGTCGTCAAGCGGCTCGCCGGGTTTGACGTAGTGGCTGACATCGGCGATCGCGACGATCAAGCGCCAGCCCTCGAATGCTGTCTTGCCGCGCCCGGTCTTGAGCGGCTCGCAATACACCGCGTCGTCGAAGTCGCGCGCATCCTCGCCATCGATGGTCACCAGCGCCACATCGGTCAGGTCGATGCGGTGGCGCTTGTCGATCGGGCGTACTCGGTCCGGCAAGGCCGCAGCCTGCGCCAGAGCTTCGGCCGAGAATCGATGTGGCACCTCGTACTTGCGCACTGCAATCTCGATTTCCATGCCCGAATCGTCGATCTCGCCCAGCACCTCGGTGATCCGCCCCACCGGCTGTGAAAACATCGAAGGCGGCTCTGTCAGCTCGATCGCCACCACCTGACCCACTGCGGCGTTGGCGGTGGCGTTCTTCGGGATCAAAATATCTTGCCCAAAACGCCGGTCCTCGGGCGCCACCAGCCAGACGCCGTTCTCATGCAGCAAGCGCCCGATGATGGGCGACTTGCGCCGCTCGACGATGTCGATCACCCGCCCCTCCGGCCGGCCCTTGCGGTCTGAGCGCACCACCCGTGCCCGGATTCGGTCACGGTGCAGCACCGAACGCATCTCTTGCGGCGAGAGATAGATGTCGGGCTCACCATCGTCTCGACGCACGAAGCCATGGCCATCGCGATGGCCGAACACCGTGCCTTCGATGTCGGTCGATGGGGCAGGCGCGGGAACGGGTTGGCTTGTGGCTTGATTTCTTGTCATGCTATACTTCGCTTTGCAATATTAGCCCAGGTGGCGGAATTGGTAGACGCACTAGTTTCAGGTACTAGCGCTTAGCGGCGTGGAGGTTCGAGTCCTCTCCTGGGCACCAAAAAAACAAAGGCCAGCATGAAAATGCTGGCCTTTTTGTGTTGTGCGCAAACCTCTGCGCGCAGTGCACTGCTCATCATCGCGACGCGCCGTGCTGACAGCGCATTCTCCGCTCACGACATTAGCGGCAATGCCGCCAAACTGCCGCAAGCTCAAACCGAAAACTTCTTCGCCAGCCCATCCGGCCTGAGGTTATCGTATTCCTCGAACGGCTGGTGAATCCAAGGACTGGTCGGCAGCATCTCCACGTGGTATTCCGGAACATAGCTTGAGCCGCCCTTGACCCAGATCACTGCGGTACGCAGTTCGGTGATCGAAGGCAAGCCGCGCAGGCGCTCGACCACGGCCTGCAGCGTGACACCAGAGTCAGACAGATCATCGACCAGCAGCACTCGACCAGCCAGTTCACCCTTGGGCATCGTGATGTACTTGGCGAGATCGAGGCGGCCCTGGATGGTGCCGGATTCAGCGCGGTATGAACTCGTCGACATGATCGCCAAGGGCTTGTCGAATACTCTAGACAGCACATCGCCAGGCCGCATGCCGCCCCGCGCCAGACACAAGATCTGGTCGAATTCCCAGCCTGAATTCGCCACCTTGAGCGCCAGGCGCTCAATCAGCAAATGGTATTCATCCCAACTCACATATAAGTGCTTGCCATCGTCGGTGAGCATTCTCTGTCTCCTGAGGTTTCTTGTGGCATTGGGCGACGAGGGGTCTGAACCACTCAAGTCTTGTACGGATGGCGCAGCAAGATCGTGTGCTCGCGATCTGGCCCTGTCGACACCATGGCAATGGTGACACCAATCAGGGCTTGGATGCGCTCCAGGTAGGCCCGCGCACTGGCCGGCAGCGCATCCCACTGGGTGACGCCGAAACTGCTGTCGGTCCAGCCGGGGAAAGTTTCGAACACAGGCTCGCAGGCAGCGATCTCGTCTGCGTCAAGCGGCAGGATGTCAACATCCCGGCCGTCAAGCTTGTAGCCCACACAGACTTTGATCTCCTGCAAGCCATCCAGCACGTCGAGCTTGGTAATGCACAAGCCCGTGACGCCGTTGATGATCATCGATCGCTTGAGCGCCGCCGCGTCGAGCCAGCCGCAGCGCCGCATACGACCCGTGACGACACCGCGCTCCTGACCAACCGTTGACAAATGGTGGCCCACCGTGCCGACCGCATGGATGTCGAGCTCGGTCGGGAACGGGCCGCCGCCAACGCGCGTGGTGTAGGCCTTGGTGATACCCAGGATGTAATGCAGCATGCCAGGGCCGACGCCGGCACCGGCCGCCGCGTTGCCAGCCACACAGTTGCTGGAGGTCACGTAGGGGTAGGTGCCGTGGTCGATGTCGAGCAAGGTACCTTGGGCGCCTTCGAACAAGATATTGGCGCCAGCGCGACTGGCGTTGTGAATCTGGTAGCCGACGTCAGCCATCATCGGCTTGAGTTGCTCAGCCGCTTTCATCGCTTCATCGAAGATCGGCTGAAATTCAAGTCGCTCGCCTTGCAAGTATCCCGCGAGCGCAAAGTTGTGCAAGGCCAGCAGTTCACGCAACTTGGTCGCAAAACGCTCAGGATGCTTCAAGTCCTGGACTCGCAGCGCGCGGCGCGCTACCTTGTCTTCATAGGCCGGTCCAATACCCTTGCCGGTGGTGCCGATCTTGCCGGCGCCGCTGGTCTCGCGCAAGGCTTCGCGCGCCTTGTCGACGGCGACGTGGAACGGCAGGATCAAGGGGCAGGACTCGCTGATGAACAGACGGGACCGAACCTCGACCCCGATGCCCTCGAGCCGCTCGATCTCGAGCAACAAATGGCTAGGGTCGACGACGACGCCATTGCCGATGTAGCAGGGTACGCCGTCGCGCATGATGCCCGAAGGGATCAGTTGCAGCGCCGTCTTGACACCCTTGATCACCAGCGTGTGACCAGCGTTGTGACCGCCTTGAAAACGCACCACACCCTGGGCGTGGTCGGTCAGCCAATCGACCACCTTGCCCTTGCCTTCGTCACCCCATTGCGTGCCGACGACCACCACGTTGCGGCCGCGCCTAAGATTCTCGCCTTGTTGCATGTTTGCAGATTTCCAGTTGACGGGTCAGCGGCTCAGCGCCTCAGGATTCAGAGCGCACGCAGCACCCAACGATCGTCCAAGGCCACCAGCTCGCGGTCGCAATCGAACTCCTCGCCCTCGTGCTCATGGCCGGGCAGGACGCAAACCACGATGTCGCCCAGTTCTCGCAAACGACGAATCGCCTGGCGCAACAAAGGATCCTCGCTCCAGCATGCGCGGACCGCAGTTCGGCGAAGATCGGGGGCGACGCAGGCGCCCAGCACTTTCAGATCGGTGGAAAACCCCACCGCAGGCCGGTTGCGACCAAACACCGCGCCGATCTCGTCGTAGCGCCCTCCGCGCAACACCGCATCCGTGGCGCCGGGCGCGTAGACGGCAAAGCGTGCGCCCGAGTAATAGGCATAGCCGCCCATGTCGGCCAGGTCGAAGCCCACCTGCACATCAGGGTGAACCTGCGCAACATGGCGCGCTAGCCAAGCCAAGTCATCGAGCGCGGCACTGATGGACGCCCGCGCCGGCAACTGTCGCCTGGCTTGATCGAGCATAGCCAGATCGCCGTACAGATTCGGCAGGGCTAGCAAGCCAGCGCGAGCTTCGGCGGGAAATCGAAGCGAAAGCTTGTCAAGCGTTGCCAGATCCTTCACCGCCAACGCCGCGATCACCTCGCCCAGCGAGGCTTCGTCGACCGCGACACCCTCCATCACGCCTCGAACGATGCGCGCATCGGCCAGATCGAGCACCAGACCATTCAGGCCCGCAGCCCGCAGACCGTCCAGCGCCAAATCCTGCACTTCCAGGTCGGCCTCCAGACCGGCATGACCGTAGATCTCTGCGCCGAGTTGCAGCGGCTCGCGCGTCGCCTGCGGCGACTGCGGCCGAGTGTGCAGCACCGGACCGCAGTAGCACAAGCGTGTCACACCCCGGCGATTGAGCAGATGGGCGTCGATGCGGGCAACTTGCGGTGTCGTGTCGGCACGGATTCCCAAGGACCGACCGCTGAGTTGGTCAACCAGCTTGAAGGTGCGCAAATCCAAGGCCAGGCCGGTACCGGTCAGCAGTGACTCCAGGTGCTCGAGCAAGGGAGGCATCACCTGCTCGAAGCCATAGCTGCGAGCCATCTCCAACAGGCTACGGCGCAGGTCTTCGAGGCGCCGCGCTTCGGCCGGCAGCACATCGGCAATGTGCTCGGGCAGCAGCCAAGCTGAGGACATGGAACAAACCCGAGAGAATTAAAGAGAAGATTGTAGCGGCGCTCTTTGTCGCGCCGAGTTCAGGCGCTGCCAAACGCCAAAGCCGCAGTCAGTGCAAGATCGTCAGCAACAGCAAGCCCAGCAGCATGCTCGACAGGCCCAGAAAACGAATCTGGCCGTCACTCATGCGCATCGCACGCTCGAAGGCCTTGCGCCACATCGTCGGACTCAGAAACGGCAGCAAGCCCTCAAAGACCAGCATCAGCGCCAGCGCGCCCATGACCCAATCGGCCACCGCGTCTCGCCGGGATTCAGCGCTTGGCCGCTGGCGCCGGTGCGGCAGCCCCTGCACCTCGCATGGCCTTGAAGAAATCGCTTGAAGGATCGACCACCATCACGTCACTCTTGCTGCGAAAGCTGGCGCGGTATGCCTCCAGGCTGCGGTAAAACTGTGCAAACTGCTGATCACGACCAAAAGCGTCGGCGTACAGCGCAGAGGCCTTGGCATCGCCCTGGCCCTTGAGCTTCTGCGCATCACGGTAGGCCTCGGCGATGATCACCTCGCGCTGTTTATCGGCATCTGCACGAATCTTCTCGCCTTCGGCCGCACCTTGTGAGCGCAACTCATTGGCCACCTGCTTGCGTTCGGACTCCATGCGGCGATAGACCGAATCGGTGATATCAGCGACAAAGTCCACTCGCTTGATCCGCACATCGACGATCTCGATACCGAAGGCCTTGGCCTCGTCGACCAGCCGATTGCGCACATCCTGCATGACCTTGTCACGCTCCGCAGCGAGCACACCGCGCACGGTGCGCCGAGTGATCTCCTCATTGAAGGCCGCCTGCACCACCGGGCTGAGCCGACTCTCGACATTGCGGATGTCGGTTCCGTTGTTGCGGATGAATTGACGCGGCTCGGCAATCCGCCATTTGACAAGCCAGTCGATCACCAAGCTCTTCTTTTCGGCGGTGAAGATCGGACGGGTTTCGGGGCTGTCGAGCGTCTGCACCCGCTTGTCAAGAAACACCACGTTCTGGAAAGGCGGTGGCAGCTTGAACTTCAGGCCAGGCTCAGCAATCACTTCCTTGATCTCGCCCAGTGCATACACCACCGCGAGCTGACGCTGGTCAACGACGAAAAGCGTCGAGGTCAAAAGCATCAATGCCGACAATGCGCCGGCCACGATCAGTCCGATTCGGTTCATATTGTTCTGACTCAAAGGTTGGGGCAGCTTGGGCGCTGGCTCACGGTCAACGGGCGTCGCGTTCGCGGCTGCGACCGCCATCGCGCGAGCGTGCGTCAGCACCTGCTGCACCAGCAGCACCGGCATCGGTCGGCAGCGCGGCCGACGGCGGTGCCTGCGGCACCACTTGCACGCTGCCCGAGGGCGAGGCCTGCTGTATCAGTTTGTCCAACGGCAGGTAGAGCAGGTTGCTGCCGCTTCGGGCGTCGACCATCACCTTGCTGACGCTTGAATAGACCTGCTGCATGGTGTCGATGTACATCCGGTCGCGGGTCACAGCCGGTGCTTTCTGGTACTCCGTGAGCACTGAGCGGAAGCGCTGCGCGTCGCCTTCGGCCTGCGCCACCACGCGCTGTCCATAGCCATCAGCCTCCTCGCGCAAACGAGCAGCGGTACCCCGTGCCTTGGGGATCACGTCGCTGGCATAGGCCTGGCCTTCGTTCTTGAAACGATCACGATCTGCACCCGCCTTGACCGCATCGTTGAACGCCGCCGTCACCTGGTCGGGCACCTGCACGTTCTGCACGTTGACGTTGACAATCAGGATGCCGGCCTTGAGCCGGTCGAGCTGGCCCTGGATGGACTTGACCAGATCGGCAGCGATCGCATCGCGTTGCTCGTAGAGCACCGAGTCGACCTTGCTCTTGCCAACGATCTCGCGCACGGCAGACTCGCTGGCCTGCTCGACCGCCTTGTCGGGATCGCGGTTCTCGAACAGAAAATTCTTCGCATCCTTGAGCCGGTATTGCACGGTGAAGCGAATGTCGATGATGTTCTCGTCTTGCGTCAGCATCGAGGAGTCGCGCAGACCGGTGGTCTGCGCGACCGCGCTGCGGCCGATTTCGGCCGAGCGAAGCTGCGTGACTGCGACGGTTTCATGTCCTTGAAAAGGGTACGGAAAGCGCCATTGAAAGCCTGCATCAACCGTCGCGCTGTAACGACCGAAGGTGGTGACGATGGCTTGCTGGCCTTCTTGCACGATGAAAAATCCGCTGCCTGCCCAGACCACCAGCGCGACAAATCCGATCAGCCCAAGGCCAATGCCAGCGCTTTTCATGTCGGGCTGGAACGAAGGCCCATCCTTGCCAGGGTCTCGCTGCGGTGTTTGGCCGCCACCCTTGCCATTGAACAAACCCGTCAGCTTCTTGTTGAAATCACGCCACAACTCGTCGAGGTCGGGTGGGCCATCGTTGCGGCCGTTGGCCATGTGCAGTGGCTGGCGTCGCAGCAGGCCGGTGACCAAGCGCTGCGCCGATCCAGTTAACGCTGCAAGGCGAACCCGCAGTGTGATGGCCAGCGGCTTATGGGAAGAATTTGCATGCATATTCATCAGGCCTGCGAAAGTAATGTGACGTTGTCTGGGGCAGTCTCGCCCGCCAAATCGGCAACACCGCCAGTTGGGGACTGCCCAGGTGGATTCAAGCCCTGGGAACCAGCAGCCTTGGCGATCAAGCCACGCAAGGTATCGAGTCCGCTGGTGTTCAAAGCGCTGACAAAGACGCGTGGCACGGCAGATCCGCCCAGGCCTTCGACCCAATCCTGCAACTCACGGGGTGGCGCTTCGAGCTGGTCGAGCTTGTTGAAAACCAAAATCTGCGGCAACTCGGCAGCACCAATCTCGTACAGCACGCGCTCGACCTCGTCGCGCTGCTGCTGCTGCACAGGGCTGGCGGCATCGATCACATGCAACAGCAGATCGGCATCGGTCGCCTCCTGCAGCGTGGCCTCGAAGGCCTCGACCAGTTTGTGGGGCAGATCCCGGATGAAGCCCACGGTATCTGACAGCGATACGCTGCCACCCAAAGCCTCAAGATAGAGCGATCGGGTCGTGGTGTCTAGCGTGGCGAACAACTGATCGGCGGCAAATGCGCGCGCCTTGACCAGCGCATTGAACAAGGTGCTCTTGCCAGCGTTGGTATAGCCCACCAGCGAGACCCGAAAGGTCCCGCTGTTGCGGCGCTTGTCGCGCTGGGTGCCGCGCTGGCGTTTGACCTTGTCGAGTCGAGCCTTCACCGACTTGATGCGCTCACCGATCATGCGTTTGTCGAGTTCGATCTGCGCCTCACCAGGTCCACCGCGCTGGCCAGCGCCTCCAGTCTGGCGCTCCAAATGGCTCCAGCGGCGCACCAGTCGCGACGACAGGTACTGCAGACGCGCAAGCTCTACTTGCAGCTTGCCTTCATGGCTTTGCGCGCGCTGGGCAAAGATCTCCAGGATCAACGCCGTGCGGTCAGCCACCGCAACCCCGAGGTGACGCTCCAGATTGCGCTGTTGTGCCGGCGACAGCGCCTGGTCAAAAATCACACATTCGGCGCCGTGCATCTGCACCAAGGTCTTGACCTCATCAGCCTTGCCGCTGCCAATGAACAGCGCTGCATCGGGCGCTTTGCGCCGTGCGATCACCCGCTCAACGGGCACGTCGCCAGCGCTTTCGGCCAGCAGCGCCAATTCGTCAAGCGTCGCGTCAAAGGACTTGCTTTTGCCGAAATCCACACCGACCAGCACCACCCGCGCGGGCCCGTCGCGGGTCAAGGTCGACGCTTGACGCTGCTCAGGGCTCAAGCTGTTGGAGCTGGTCACCGCCTTGCCGGTGGTTTGCGTCAAGCCTGGTCGACCGGATCGGCGGCGCTGAAGGTGACCGGGCGACCCGGCACCACGGTCGAGATCGCATGCTTGTAGACCATCTGGGTCACAGTGTTGCGCAACAGCACGACATACTGGTCAAAGGATTCGATGTGGCCCTGCAGTTTGATGCCGTTGACGAGATAGATCGAAACCGGCACATGCTCCTTGCGCAGCAGGTTCAGGAAGGGGTCTTGAAGCAGTTGACCTTTGTTGCTCACGATATGACTCCGTGTTCGAAAGTTTTGATGACAACACAATATCACATCAGGGAAAGCCCGTAGATGCCGCAGTCGATGCGAAAGGCAGGCTGTCGCAACATCGTGCGCAAAGCCACCCCGCAGAGCCTCTCACGGCTCACGCCAGATTTCAGCCGTACCGGCTTGCAGCGATGGCAGCGTTGGGGATTTTCAGGGTTTACCCTGATCAAATGGATTGCTCGCCGACTTGAACTGAATTCGCAGTGGTGTGCCGACCAGCTTGAAATGCTCGCGCACCCTGCCTTCCAGAAAGCGCTTGTAAGCCTCGGTCACATGCTCCAAGCCGGTGCCATGGATGACAACGATCGGCGGGTTTTGGCCGCCCTGGTGGGCATAGCGCAGCTTCGGACGGAAAGCGCCATTGCGTTGCGGCGCCTGGTGCACGACCGCCTCCTGCAACAAACGGGTCAGGATCGGCGTGGGAATCTTGCGGATGGCCGAAGCATGGGCATCGGCGATCGCCTTCCACACCGGCGCCAGGCCCTGGCGCTTGATGGCCGAAATATGCAGCACTGGCGCAAACTTCAGGAACGACAGCCGCTGTTCGATCGACCGCGCAAGCATCTCGCGCTGGTAGGCATCTACCGCATCCCACTTGTTGATCGCAATCACCACCGCGCGGCCGGCCTCGAGGATGTAGCCGGCGATGTGGGCATCCTGGTCGCTCACACCCTGGGTCGCATCGATCAGCAACAGCACCACGTTGGCGTCAGAAATCGCCTGCAAGGTCTTGACCACCGAGAACTTCTCGATCGCCTCGAAGACCTTGCCCTTGCGGCGCAGTCCGGCGGTGTCGATCAATTCAAACTGCTGCCCGGCACGCTCGAAGGGAACGCTGATCGCATCGCGCGTGGTGCCGGGTTGGTCGAAAGCCACCAGGCGCTCTTCCCCCAGCCAGGTATTGATCAAGGTGCTCTTGCCAACGTTGGGCCGTCCTGCGACTGCCAGGCGGATGGGCTTGTTTTCCAGCGACTCTGCTTCTTCGAGCTCGGGTTCGGGAAAATCGACCAGCGCGGCGTCGATCAGGCTGCGGATCCCCTGGCCGTGCGAAGCCGAGATGGGATGTGGCTCGCCCATGCCGAGTTCGTGGAACTCGGCCAGCAGCGGCGATTCACTCAGGCCTTCGGCCTTGTTGACACACAGCAGCACGCGCTTGTTGGCCCCTCGCAGGTAGCGCGCGATGTCGTGATCCTGGCCCGACACGCCATTGCGCGCGTCGACGACGAAGATCACCGCGTCGGCCTCGGCCACTGCGGCCTTGGTCTGGCGCGCCATCATCGCAACGATGCCGGTGGGCTTCTCGGGCTCAAACCCCCCGGTGTCGATGACGATGAACTCATGCCCGCCCTGCTTCGCGTCGCCATAGTGGCGGTCGCGGGTCAGGCCAGCATAGTCCGCGACGATCGCGTCCCGACTCTTGGTCAGGCGGTTGAACAAGGTGGACTTGCCCACGTTGGGCCGCCCTACCAGGGCGATCACCGGTTTCATGGTCGTGGGCCTTCGCTCAGGGAATCAAGGAAAAAACAGGGGCCAAGCCCCAGGGCATTACTCTGAACGAAAGGCAAACAATCCACCCTTGCGAGTGACCACCAAGGCTGTCGTGCCCGCCAGCACCGGCTGCGCCACGACCGGTGAACCATCGGTTGGCAATCGCAGCAAAGTCTTGCCGTCTTCACGGTCAAGCAGATGGACCTGGCCTTCACTGTCGCCAAACATCACCGTCTTGCCGAACGACAGCGGCGCGCTCAAACCACGGTACAACAAGCGCTCATTGGTCCAGGCCAGTTCACCATTGGCCGCACGCCAGGCGCTCAATCGATCCGAGGCATCACCACCGAAGACGAAGTCGGCGTCGCCGCCAACGGCTTGCTGCCCGCCGGCATTCCGGCTCCAGCGCAGCGTGGCACGGTCGGTGCCAGCAACCGTGACACAGCCGACAGCGGTCTGGAAAGCGCGAGCACACAAATTGTCGCCCTGGCGAAGCATCGGGCCGACCAGGTCATTCAGGCGCTCGACCTCGTTGGTACCGCGCGGCGCGGCGATGGCCAGCTCCCATCGAACGCTGCCAGCGGTCGGGTCCAGCCCTATCATCACCGCGCCGACCCCCGCAACCAATGTGTTCTTGAAAGCGGCGAGCACGCCGGGTTGGGCCAGCGTGAGCGCCTCGCCGGCACGCTGAAAAGTCCACAGCCGGCGGCCGTCGATCGCGTCGAAGGCATGTACCACGCGGTCCACACCGATCACGAACACCCGCTCGCCCGCCACCACAGGCGCGGTGCTGGTGCGAGACGACAGCCTGGTGCTCCATAGCTTGGCGCCCTTGTCCATCACCACGAGCTCGTTGTCGCGCGTCACGACCGCTGCAAATCGTCCATCGCTGCCGATGCCAGCTGACAGCGAACTCCCAACCCGGCCCCGCCAACGCTCGCTGCCGCTCTGTGCGTCGATCGCCAGCACAGTGCCGTCGGTGCCGGCGACGATGAAGCTACTGTCTCGCACCGCAACCGAAAGCGCAAACTGCACTGAATCAAGCTTGGCAGTCCAGACCTGACGCGCGGCGATCCTGGGCGTGAAGGACTCCAGCGCACTGGATTTTGGCTTGTCAGCCGCGCAACCCACCAGGGCCGACAAAGCCAAGCATGCCAGGGCACAAGTGGCAAGGCGACGTTTCACTTGGCAACTCCTGACGCGGTAGCTGCCGGCGGCGCGGCCAGCGCGGTGAGCTTGGCTTCGATCAGGTGGCGGTAGTCCAGCTTGTCGCCCATGTCCTTGAAGGCGATCTGGTAGGCGGCCAGCGCTTGCTCCTTCTTGCCTTGGGCCAGCAGTACATCGCCGCGACGATCGGCCACCAGGGCTGAAAACTCCTTGGACTTGGCCTCGTCCAAGGCCTTCAACGCGGCGTCGTACTGCTTGGCCTCGAGCAACAAGCCTGCCAGTCGCAGTCGGGCGATGCTGCGGTACTCTTCTTCCTTGGCGTTGTCGCCGACCCAGCTCAGGCTCGTCTTTGCCGCGTCAGCCTGGCCTTTTTCATACTGCACCTTGGCTGCCAGCAGACCGCCTTGCTGGGCCAGCGCCGTGCGGCCATAGCGATCCTTGAGATCGGCAAAGATTCGACCCACCTTGTCCGCATCACCAGCGGCGGCAGCTTTGTCGAGTTCATCGAACACCACGCCAGCCTTGGCGGTCTGGTCGCGCTGGTACCAACCCCAACCGTTCCATCCGGCGTAGGCAAGCAAGCAAGCGGTGATCAGCCAGGCGATCAGATTGCCGTACTGCTTCCAGAAAGCCTTGATATCTTCGAGTTGTTCCTGCTCTTGCAGGTCAAGCGGGTTCGCCATGAAGGGCCTGTCGTCGTTGCTCGGGGGTCGAGCCTGCGATTATGCGTTGCGCAGTTCATGGGCCCAGGCCGCGGCGCCGACCAGGGGTCGCAGCACCTGCGGCACGGCGGCATCGCGCAGCGGCTTTACCGCCACCATGCCCTGCGCCAATTCGCTGGCACCGAACACCAGCGCATGGCGAGCGCCACTGGCGTCGGCTTTCTTGAACTGCGATTTCATGCTGCCAAGGCCGGCCGCGCCGCCGGCATGCATCACCACCGAGACACCCGCTTCACGCAGCGCCTCTACCAAGGCGATGGCTGGACTCAGCGCTGCGGCATCGGGCAAAACCGCGTACACATCGGGGGCCAGCACAGGTGGCTCGATCCCGCTTTGCATCAGCAGATCGAGCACCCGCTCCAAGCCCATGCCCCAGCCCACGCCAGGCGCAGGCTTGCCTCCGATCATCTCGACCAGGCCGTCGTAGCGCCCGCCACCGCATATCGTGCCCTGGGCGCCAAGCTTGGGGCTGATCCACTCGAACACGGTGTGCGTGTAGTAATCCATGCCGCGCACCAGGCGCGGGTTGATGGTGTAAGCCTGACCCACGGCATCGAGCGCAGACCTGACCGCGTCCAGATGCTTGAGCGAGCCTTCGCCGAGAAAGCTCATCAACTGCGGCGCAGCGTCGACCAAGCCTTGCATCGCCGGGTTCTTGGTGTCGAGGATGCGCAGCGGGTTGCTGTGCAGCCGGCGCTGAGCCTCGGCATCGAGTTGGTCGGCATGGGCTTCGAAGTAGGCGATCAGCGCGGCACGGTGGGCGCTGCGCTCATCGGAAACACCCAGGCTGTTGACCTCCAGGCGCACATCGGCCAAACCCAGGTCGCGCCACAGCGCGCGCGCCATCAGGATCACCTCGGCGTCGGTCTCGGGTCCGCCAAAACCCAGCGCCTCCACCCCCACTTGGTGAAACTGGCGGTAGCGCCCGCGCTGTGGCCGCTCGTGGCGGAACATCGGGCCGATGTAGTACAGACGCTTGCCGCCGTCGTAGAGCATCGAGTGCTCGATCGCCGCACGCACCACACCTGCGGTATTTTCGGGTCTGAGCGTCAGCGGGTCGCCGTTCATGCTGTCGATAAAAGAGTACATCTCTTTTTCGACGATGTCGGTCACCTCCCCCAGGCCGCGCACGAACAGCGGCGTGGGCTCGACGATGGGGGTTCGGATGTTCTGGTAGCCGTAGCGGCGCATCAGCGCACGCAGCCTGTCTTCGAGCCATTCCCAGCGTCGGGATTCCGGCGGCAGGATGTCGTTCATGCCTTTGACGGCTTGCAGTGTTTCTGCCATGTCTTGTCGAGCCCGTTCGGGCCGCTCAATGCAAATTCGGGTCAGCCCGCGGGGGATCGCGCGGCGGGAACGGCAACTGTCAGCGAAGCTCGACAGCGGCGCCGAAGCGGCGCTCGATATAGTCCTCGACGATGCGATGGAACTCCTGCGCAATGCCGGCACCCCGCAGCGTCATCGCTTTCTGACCATCGATGAAGACGGGCGCTGCAGGTGCCTCGCCAGTGCCGGGCAGGCTGATGCCGATGTCTGCATGCTTGCTCTCGCCGGGACCGTTGACGATGCAGCCCATCACCGCCAACCTGAGGTTCTCGACCCCTGGATACTTGGCTTTCCACACCGGCATCATCGCACGCAGGTGGTCGTCGATCTGCTTGGCCAACTCCTGGAAAGTCGTGCTGGTGGTGCGGCCACAGCCCGGACAGGCGGTCACGCTGGGGTTGAAATTTCGCAGACCCAGCGCTTGCAGGATCTCCAGCGCCACCACCACTTCTTGCGTGCGAGCCTCACCGGGTTGCGGCGTCAGGCTGACCCGAATCGTGTCGCCTATGCCTTGCTGCAGCAACTGACCCATCGACACGGCGGAGGCCACCGTGCCTTTGGTGCCCATGCCGGCCTCGGTCAGGCCCAGGTGCAGCGGGTAATCGCAGCGGCTGCTGAGCGCCTGGTAGACCGTGATCAAGTCCTGCACGCCGCTGACCTTGCAGCTGATGATGATTTGTTCGGCGCGCATGCCGAGTTCCTGCGCCCAGGCCGCCGATTGCAGCGCCGACTGGATCAAGGCCTGGTACATCACCTGCTTGGCATCCCAGGGCTGTTGGCGGCCGGCGTTGTCGTCCATCATCTGGGCCAGCAACTCCTGGTCGAGGCTGCCCCAGTTGACGCCAATGCGCACCGGTTTGTCGTGCCGGCATGCGGCCTCGATCATCTGCGTGAACTGGCGGTCGCGCTTGTGTCCCTTGCCGACATTGCCTGGGTTGATGCGGTATTTCGACAGCGCTGCGGCACAGGCCGGATACTCGGTCAGCAAGGTATGGCCGTTGTAGTGAAAGTCGCCAATCAGAGGCACATCGATGCCCATGCGGTCAAGCTGCTCACGAATATGTGGCACGGCCTGTGCGGCTTCGGGCGTGTTGACGGTGATACGCACCAACTCCGAACCGGCAATGGCCAGTTCCTTGACCTGGATCGCGGTGCCGATCACGTCCACCGTGTCGGTGTTGGTCATGGACTGCACACGCACCGGCGCGTCGCCACCCAAGGTGACGACCCGGTCGCCCCAGACCACACGGGCTTGGCGCGAGCGCCGTGCAAGCGGCTGCGCAGGAGTGATCAGCAGCAAATCGTCAGGAAGTGCAATGGACATATATCAGCCAAATCAGAGTCGTTGCGGTCAAAGCACAGGCTTGTTCAACGCGGCTGTCACGGCAAGGTGAGACTGGCCATGTTGTCGCGCGTCGCAGCGCCCAGGTCCACCAGCTTGCCGCGAAACTTGAGCTCAGTCCCGCTGACATTGCCAACTTTCAGCCTCAGCGGCAACTTGCCCGTCAATTCCACTGTTTCGCCTTCAGAAACCAAACGGGAGATCAGTGTCTGGCCGCCGCCGTCGGTGGCCTGGATCCAGGTCGGCTTCAGCGCACGAACGACGACGACATCGCCCTTGGCGACCGAAGCGCCAGCGGCGGCGCTTGTCACAGGCGGCGTGTCCGCAGATGCCGCCGGTGCAACTTCGGCGGCGCTGCTCGAAGCAAGCCCGGGCGAGGCCAACCCGCCATCGGCCGCTGCGGGCTTGCTGACGCTCTCGCCGGGCAGCAGATCGCGCACCGAGGCCGACGGCACCAGCAAGAAAGCCACAGCCGCCAACAGCAGCAAGGCCACCAGCCACAGCACAGGATGACGCCAGGGCACCCAGTCAGCGGGCACAACCCGACCTGGCCGCTCGCGGAACGGCGTGTTCAAGCCCGCGCCCACCCGCCCCAAGCCGTCGGGCAGCACGTCGGGCAACTGTGCCAGCACCGGCGCCGGGTCGATCTTGAGCACGCGGCAGATAGCCTGCGCCAGCGCACGGGTGAAGGTCAGGTCAAGCAACTCATGGTAGCGACCCGACTCCAGCGCCTCGAGTTTGGCGGGCGCCACTTTGATCGAAGCGGCCAGCGCAGCGATGTGCAGGCCTTGCTGCTGGCGCGCCGCGCGCAACATCGCACCTGCGTGACCCGCAGCCGCGGGGACCGGCACAGGCAGGGCATCGGGAGACTTCGAGGAATCGGGGGTATCAGTCATCAAAACGGCCACGCTCGAAGAGCGAAGCCTCGGGTGATTGAGGAAAGAGTTCACGCAGCCGCTCGCCAAACTGTCGCACAGCGGTTTCGCGACCGAGCTTGCGCTCGATCCGCACCGCCAGCCAAAGCGTCTGCGCGTTGGAAGTTCCAGCCACATCGTTGACGCGGGCGATGTAGAAACGCGCACGCTCGAAATCGCGCCGTTGCAGCAGCACCTCGGCCAGGTTAACACCCGCGCTAGGGTTGGCTGGCTCCAACTCATAGGCTCGCATCAATGCCGCTTCGGCTTCGACCCATTGGCCGTTTCGCCCAAAACACAGGCCGCGGGCCAATTGGGTGCGAGCAACATCACGGTACTGAGGCAAGGCCAACAAGGCGCCGAACTGCGCTTGAGCCTGGGCATGGCGACCGCGTTGACACCAGAACCAGGCTTGGTTGTGCAAGGTCGCGGCATGACTTGGGCTGGTCTGCAAGGCCCGGGAAAAACTCTCCTCGGCCATGCGGTCTTCACCCATCGCCGCGTAAATCATCGCGCGCAGGTTGTAGGCATCAGCCAGATCAGGCTTGGCCACGATGGCCTGCTTGACTTCATCGAGCGCCGTGTCGAACTGGCCGCGCCCGAAATACAGACTGGCAAGTTCGAGCCGAACCAAGGCACGCCGCTCGGCGTCGGTTTGGTCTGAAGCCGTGGCAATGGTGCGCGGCGAATCAGCAGGCAGCGCGACGGGCGCCGCACAGCCCAACAACCCGACCACCAGGGTCAAAGCTGCAACGCAAGCCACCCATACCTCTTGCGCCCTCATGGGGCAACCGACGATGCGGCCTCGATTCTGATCACCGGCCGCGTCAGGCGAAGCTGCGCTCGGGTCCGGTCCTGCACTTCACCGGCGAGTTGCCCGCAAGCTGCGTCGATGTCCTCGCCACGGGTCTTGCGAACAGTCGTGACAATGCCGGCGTCCTGCAGCACCTTGGCAAAAGCCAGCACCCGGTCGCGCGGCGAGCAGGTCAAGCCAGACGCCGGGAAGGGATTGAAAGGAATCAGGTTGAACTTGCAGGACACACGCGGACTGCCGCGCAGACCCGACACCAGCGCGACCAATTCACGCGCCTGATCGGCGCTGTCGTTGACACCGTCGAGCATGCAATACTCAAAAGTGATGAAGTCACGCGGCGCCGAAGCCAGGTAATCGTGACAGGCCTGCATCAAGGCATCCAGTGGATGCTTGCGGTTCAGCGGCACCAATTGATCGCGCAGCGCATCGGTGGGCGCATGCAGCGACACCGCCAGAGCGACAGGACAATCGACGCTGAGTCGATCAATCATGCGCACCATGCCCGAAGTCGACACCGTGACACGCCGCCGCGACAAGCCGTAGCCATGGTCGTCAAGCATCATCCGCAACGCCGGTACCAGCGCATGGTAATTTTGCAGCGGCTCGCCCATGCCCATCATCACGACGTTGGAGATGACGCGCTCGCCAGTGGCGAGCTTGAGCCGCTGGCGCAAATGATGCTCGGCGTACCAAAGCTGGCCGATGATCTCGCCGGTCGACAGGTTGCGGCTGAACCCCTGGTGGCCCGTCGAGCAAAAACGGCAACCCACCGCGCAACCTGCTTGAGAGGACACGCACAGCGTGCCGCGGTCGGCTTCCGGGATGAACACCGTCTCCACAGCATTGCCACCGCCAACATCGAACAACCACTTGATCGTGCCGTCGGCCGAGGCCTGCTCGCTGAGCAAGGTCAGTGGTCGAACCACGGCCAGCCCAGACAACTTGTCACGCAAGGACTTGGCCAAGTCCGACATGCGAGCGAATTCGCTCTCGCCCTTCTGGTGGATCCAGCGAAACAACTGAACGGCGCGATAACGCTTCTCGCCGAACTCACCACACCAGGCGGCGAGCGCATCAAGGTCGAGATCGAGCAGATTGACCGCTGACACGAGTTGCTGGCCGGCCTGGCGTTGCGAAAGGCTGAGGCTCAGCGCGTGTAGACGTTCAAGCCAGCAAAGAAGAACGCGATTTCGACAGCAGCCGTCTCGGGTGCGTCAGAGCCATGAACCGCGTTCGCATCGATCGAATCGGCGAAGTCAGCGCGAATCGTGCCCTTGTCGGCCTTCTTCGGGTCGGTCGCGCCCATCAGATCGCGGTTCTTGGCGATCGCGCCTTCACCCTCAAGCGCCTGGATCATCACCGGCCCGGAGATCATGAAGTTCACCAAATCGTTGAAGAATGGGCGTGCCTTGTGGACGCTGTAGAAAGCCTCGGCCTCACCGCGCGAGAGATGCGCCATCCGGGCGGCGATGACCTTCAGGCCTGCGCCTTCGAAGCGTGCGTATATCTGTCCGATGACATTCTTGGCGACAGCGTCGGGTTTGATGATCGAGAGTGTGCGTTCGATGGCCATGGCAATTCTTCCTGAAACAGAGACTAAAAAGGGTAACCAAAGATTCTAACTTGGGCCCTGCCAAGCTCGACGAGCCGGCCAAGCACCTGGTGGGTACGGGCAAAGCCGGCCAAAGCTGAAGGCTGGCGCGTCAACGC